>ENA-UOXV01000701-UOXV01000701.1-marine-metagenome-genome-assembly--contig:-NODE-701-length-48559-cov-10.438335_pt1 | contig 48559 bp, 46 predicted proteins | sample MGYA00238165_ERZ766961 | MGnify/ENA primary metagenome ERZ766961 (study PRJEB28924, sample SAMN03173240) | marine metagenome | biome: Marine; feature: Water; material: Subsurface seawater | place: North... | reverse complement strand
GCTGACCAGTACTAATAGCTCAATTGGCTTGATTTATGCACTGAAAAAAATTTTTGTTTCTTAAAACAATAAGACTTATATTTAAATAAGTTTTTTTAAATTGATATTGATAATTTTTCTACCAAATTTACTTTTATTAAAGTTTTTTATCTCTCTTATTATATTAGAAAATTTAACCTCTTTATAAACTAATGAGCTAATCTTTTGGGTTTTAAAAAATTTTGAAATAAATTTCCAAACTTCTATTCTTTGTTTTTTTTTCAAGCTCTCAGTATGAATTCCCTCTAATTTAATTGATCGTAAAATAAATGGAGTTAAGTTGATATTTGAAATTTCATTAGCATTTGTAAATCCAATTGAGAATAAAGTTCCATTATTATTAATTTTTTTTAATGCATAACTTAAAAAATTACCACCAACATTATCTATTACATAATCATATTCTTTTTTTTGAAGAGACAGAGAAACATTTTCAATTTGATTAATATTTTTAACATTCTTTGCTCCAATTTTTCTTAGCAACTTATAATTTTTTTTTGATGAACTATATGCAGTTATTTCAAAACCGAATTTACTTAAGGTGTTAATTAGAATTGATCCAACTCCTCCAGATGAACCACTAATTGCCACTCTTTTGCAATTACTGACATTTTTTTTAAGAATTATATTTGCAATATGCATTGCTGAAAAACCAGCAGTACCAAGTATCATAGCTTTTTTTGGATTTATATTAGCTGGAAGTTTGTCCACCCAATTTTCATTGATTTTAATATATTCAGCGAATCCCCCAGATATTTTTGATCCAGCAGGTGATGCAATTATTGATACAACATCGCCTATCTTTAATTTTTTACTTTTAGATTTTAAAATTTTTCCTGATGCATCAATTCCAGGCACAATAGGATATTTTCTACAATCCCAAAATTTTCCATTACAAACTAAATAATCTTTATAATTTAAGGATGAATAGTCAATTTTAATCAATACTTCATTTTTTTCTAAATTAACTATTTTAGTCTCCTTAATCCTCTTTTTAAAACTCTGATTAATTTGTTCAACTACAAGTGATTTAAACTTTTCCATATTTTTTTTTTATTAATACAAAATTTCCTGAACTAGTAATTCTATTATTTACTTTAATATGAGAAGAAATTGAGACAAAATTATTTCTTATTTTGTTAATTTTTGAATAAATTTTACAATTTACAACTCCCTTTATATTTGAGAGAAAAGTCGAGTTTGTTTTGAATAACATAAATTCATAATTTTTATTTTTATTTTCTAAATATATTAAAACCATTGCTGCTTGCAGCATGGCTTCTTCTTGCAACACACCAGGCATAACTGGATTTCCTTTTAGATGATGTTTATAAAACCATTCTTTTTTATTATTTTTTTTTTCACAAATTATCTCACTTTTTTTTAATGAGATAATGCTATCTATCATTAAAAAAGGACCAGTTATTTTTATAAGACTTGAAATTTTTTTTTTGTCAATTTTTTTCATATTATTTGAATTTCTCTTGATAAAGTTTCTATTATATTAGTGCCATCCCAAATATGGCTCATTTCAAAAGCATTCCCAATTTTAATCATTCTATCAATACCCAGTAAATTATTTTTTTTAATTAAATCTAATAGTTCAAAATTACTATATCCAAAATAAGTTAATGATTGTGTTCTAGATGAAATAAATTTTTTTAATATTGAATTTGTCGAGATTTCAAATTCAAAAAAAGTTCCTAGATTTGGTTGTAAGCTTTCAAGATTTTTTGGTATCTGGTTTTTTTTATATTTAATTCTTACTAAATTAAATTTTTTAAATTCAACTTTTCCAGTGATATTTTTATTCAATACAATTCTATTTAAGTTAAGTATTTTTTTATTTGAAAGATTTATATCGAAATCAAATTTATTTGAGGCTGTTTTGCTAAGCTCATTCCAAAATAGCTCCTTTTTTTTTGAATCAATATTTCCACTCCAAATCAAAGATTTAGGTGATGAACATGCGTTTTGACTCATAGTATAAGAGTCAATGTAAAATTTATGAGCAAGTTCTTTAATTTGAATATTTTTTAATTTGTTAAATTTTTTTGAATTAATTAAGCATAATGAATACCTGTTAGCAAAATAAAGATCTACTACTCTTGGTTTTGTATCATATTTTTTAAAAGCAATTATTGTTTGGTCTCCACCCCATATGAGCCTTGCATCTGAGATCATAGAAAGCTTATTTGAAATATAATCAGATTTTTTGTAATTAATTAAGCAAATTCTCTTATTAAAAATTTTAAATTTTTTTTTTTTTAATTGATTTTTAATTATATTGTTTAAAATATTCACCTGTGGAAATTTAATTGAGGGTAGTCTTACTATATTTGTGTTACCAGCAATCAATCCAAACACTAGAGAGTAGGCATAGTTCATTGCTACATTTGATGGACATATATGAAGCACTACTCCTCTGCCAAATCTATTTTCTTTTAATGAATTTTTAATTTTTATAATATTGGATTGTCTGCACCAAAATGCAAATGAGACAAGGTCTGGAAAAGTTTTAGATTTTTTTTCATTAAATATACTATTTGAAATCTGATTAAGAAATTTAATAATTAGTTCGTTGGCCACATTTTGCGGGTAATTATTAATCTGACTGGATCCACAAATAATATCAATATTTTTATCAATAAACATCACTACATCCTCTAACTTCGCTATCTTTAATCCTGTTCAAAACTTTAAATCCATTACCTTTTCTTCCACATTTACATGTATCTATTTCAGAAATTACACCAAGATCCTCTGTTAATATACTATGACCTGGATAACTTACAGGTAATAAAGAACAAACCTGTATGATACCCATCTTTCCAGGTTTACAAGGCATCATATTTTCATCACGTATTATGATTTCAGAAAATAATGATGGATGATATAAACCATATTCACATTCTAAAAAAATTGATCCAGTTTGCTCAATCATTCCATAGTAATTATAAATTCTATTTGACCCAATATAATTTTTACATTCTAAGTTAAATTTATTCCTTGATACTTTGTTTTTTTCAATTTTTTTCCATCCACCACCATGAAATAAAATAGTATCTTTTTTTTTTAAAAAAATTTTATTTTTTTTTAAAAAATTTAAAAAATTCAACCAAACCAGACTTGTAAAACCAAAAAAACAAATTTTTTTTTTGTCTGCAATTATCTTTTTAATAATGTTTTTTTTAACGTTATACTCGCTGTCTAATATAAATTCAGAACTGTTAGCAATTTGTTTAAAACCTAAAATTGCAGCTCCTCTTGCAGAATTTTGCATAGTTTTTAATGTAGTTTCTGAGTCAATAAAATATATTTTATCTACTTTTTTTTTTAATACTGAAAGTAAAATACGGCTTAGTGTTTTTGACTGCAACAAAGATGTTTTCATATCAATATTAATCATTGATAGGTTTTTTCCTGATGTGCCTGATGAATTAAACGTTTTAACATCTACATTATTTGGCACAGATTTTAAATTTTTTTCTTTAAACATTTGAACATGTAAAAAAGGAAAATTTTCAATTTTATTCATGTTACTTTTAAATAAAGTCTTTGATATATGTAAATATTCTTTAGAATTTTTTTGATGATAATTATGTAATTTTTTTAAATTTTTTATAAAAAAAATTTCTTTTTCTTCTTTTGTTTTATCAAACAGATTTCTTTTAAATATTTTTGAATAATTTATCAGCATAATTCACGTAATTTTTTGTAATTAGTTTTTTTATTTTTTGTAAGTGGTATTATATTTATTTTAATAAATCTGACTCTACTTATATTTATTTTCAAAATTTCGTATAATTTTTTCTCTATTTTTTTTTGTATTATTTTTCTAGAAAAAAAAATTACTAAATTATTGTCTTTGCCAATACAAACAACCTTCAAATTATGGTTATCCATTTTTCTTTCAATTTCATCTAGGTCGACCCTGTTTCCATAAAGTTTTACAATTCTATTAGATCTTCCTGTAATATAAAAAAAACCATCTTTATCAAAATATCCAATATCTCCAGTATCAAGTTTTTCAAATTTTAAATTTGGAATATCTTTATTTTTTATGTCTTTAATTGAAGAGCTATATCCCATCATTACATTGTCACCTGAAATGAAAATCCCACCTATCTTGTTTGGTTTTAATATTTTTATTGATTTTTGATTTCCAATCCACATCTTTACTCCATCAATTGGTTTGCCAATGCTACCCTGATGTTTAACTATATTTTCATTTTTAATGTAGGATATTCTTGGAGAAGCTTCTGTTTGTCCGTACATAATGTACATGTCTTTTTTTTTCAATTTGCACAATTGATAAAACTCATTTGCTAATTTTTTATCTAATTTACCTCCAGCCTGAGTAATATACCTTAAATATTTAGTAAAAATTTTTTCTTTTCCAATCCTATTAAGCATTTCCCATGTATAAGGTACTCCATTGAATGACGTAATTTTTTTTTTTTTAAATTCAATCCAAAATTTTTTTTCCAAAATAGTTTTATTAGAGATATAAATACTTCCTCCAGAAATTAGATGAGAGTTTAAAATTGAAAGCATATAACTATAATAAAACGGCATATTTGTTATAGCTCTATCTTTTGAGTGAATTTTTAAATATTTGGAGATAGATTTAGCATTAGATATAATATTTTTTTCTGATAATTGAACAAACTTAGAACTTCCAGTGCTTCCTGATGTTGGCAACAAAATTAGTAAATTTTTAATTAAATTATGTGTTTCAAAATTTGTTTTAATAATTGAGTAATCAAAAAGTTTTAAAATTAACTTTGAATTTTTTTTTTTATTAGTTTTTTTTATTTTTGATACAATATAATTGGGTTGATAAAGTTCGACAATTTTTGATATTTCTTGATAGTTAAGATTTTCATCAATGAGCATTATTTTATTTTGATTCAAAATTGATAGAATATAAAATAAAATTGAACCAACAGAATTGTTAGCTAGGATTAATACCAATTTTTTTTTTTCTATTTTTTTTTTGAAATTTTTTTCTAACTTCAATATATCTTTGAATCTAAATTCTCGTCCATTATCAGTAATTAATGCAACTTTATTTTTATTCCTTTTGAAACTATTAAAAAGTTGCATTTAGTTTTTCAACTTTAGAGATAAATTTCTTAATCTTTTTAGAATTTAATCCATGAAAATCTAACAAATACTCATATCTGCCACTGGGTCCAAATTTTTCTCCTAAAGATATTGAAAAAAGAGATGAGTTAATTTTATTTTTTGTCATAATTTCTGAAATTGATGAAAAAAGACCTCCAGTATTTAAATGCTCTTCTATAGTAATAATTTTTTTAAATTTTTTGCAAATATTTATTAATTTTTTATCAATAGGTTTAATAGAATTAACATTTATCAGTTTCAAATCATAACCTTGAGAATTTAACTCATTTACGGCTTTCAGTACTTCACCAGTTACTGATCCAGTTGATAGTATTAATAATTTCTTTCCAGATGTTATCTCTACAATTTTACCAAATTTATAATTATAGTTTTTTTCATAAACCATTTTACTTCCTGGCACGCCTGTTAACCTTATATAAGTTGGTCCTCTGTCGTTAAAGCTACAATCATAAAGAGTTTTTTTTAATTCACCACAATCTGCTGGACTTAAAACTGAAATATTTGGTATTGCCCTCATTACAGACAAATCTTCAAGACCAAAATGACTATTACCCAAGAAACCCATTGATACACCGCTTCCTAGCGCTACAAGATTTACGTTATGTCTCATATAACCAAGATTCATTCTGATATGTTCGCTAGCTCTCATCGATAAAAAAGGAGCAAATGATGTTACAAAAACTTTAAATCCTTCTCTTGCTAACCCTGAGGCAACACCAATCATATTTTGTTCGCTAATCCCTACAGATAAATAATTTTTAGGAAATTGCTGTTTGAACCTATCTAATCCTGAAGATCTTCCTAAGTCAGCAGAAATTACAATTAATTTTTTATTTTTTTTTACAATTTCGATCATAAATTGACCAAAAGTCGCTCTGGGGCCCATTCTACACCATTGTAAATTTTCAACCTTTGAAAAACTATTGTTCATTTAAATCTTTAATACAATTCTTATAAATATTCTTTGTGACTCTTCCATGGTGCCAATCATTGTTATTTTCCATAAGTTTAATACCTTTGCCTTTAATTGTTTTGCAAACTATTGCTGTCGGAATATCTTTTTTTGTTTTTTTTAAACTATCCAAAATCTCATTATGGTTATGGCCATTTATTTTTTTTACATTCCATCCAAAACCTTTCCATTTATTTACTAAATCTTGGAAATTCATTTTTTTGCCTATTTTACCGTCATTTTGATGACCGTTCGCATCTATGAATACATATAAATTATCTAAGTTATTTTCTGTTGCAGTTATTGCTGCTTCCCAAACTGATCCCTCGTAACATTCGCCATCACCTAGAATAACATATGTTTTATGTTTTTTATTTTTTAGTTTATTAGCAATTGAAAGACCAACGCCAAAAGAAAGTCCCTGCCCAAGACTTCCATTTGATGTTTCAATACCTAAATCAGGATTCATTATAGGGTGAGCTATCATTTCACTACCATTTTGTTGAAAAGAATTTAATATTTTTTTTGAAATTATCTTTTTTATATAAAGCGTACTAAGAAGACCTAAAAAACCATGACCCTTACTCAAAATAAATCTGTCTTCTGGATTTTTTAAATTTAAATTAAGAACTTTAAAATAGAGAACAGTTAAAATTTCAACCATCGATAAAGCACCACCAATATGAGCTGGTTCTCCACATAGAAAACAAGTATTCAAAATTTCTTTACGTATCTCAAGCGATCTTTTTTTTAGATTTTCTATAGACATTAGAATTTCATACCTCCGTCTATACGTAAGATTTGTCCGTTAATTCTTTTAGATTTTTGTGAAATTAAAAATGATATCATATTGATAATATCTGAGTTTTTTAATATTTTTTTTTGAAAAGTTGATGAAATCATTTCATTTTTTGATTTGGTATCCATTTTTTTTCCCATATTATTATTAATCACAATAGGTGCTATAGAGTTTACTCTAATATTGTAGTTAGCAAACTCCTCAGCCAAAACTTTAGTCGCATAATTAACTGCTGCTTTACTACCTCCATATGCCATGTTACCTTTACTCGGTGACAAGGATGCAATAGAAGAAATTAAAATGATTGAAGGGGAAGTTGATTTTTTCAAAAGTCTTAATAATTTCTGAATTATGTAAATTTGAGAGAAAAAATTTATTTCAAATGTTTTTTTTATATCATTGATTTTTGTCATCTCTAATGTACCACCGTGTGGCGCTGCAGCATTTAATATAACAAGATCAAGGTGATCAATATTTTTGTACAAATTTTTTAATTGTTTATCTATTTTTTGATTATCTAATAAATCAAAATTAAGCACTTTTTTAATATTCTTTTTATTCTTATTTAATATTTGTTTAAGATCTTTATTAGTCTTTCTTGAATGACAAATAACTCCATAGTTTTTTTTAAGGATGTTTTGCAAAATATCTTTACCAAGACTTCCTGAGCAACCAGTAATAAAAGCGTATTTTCTATTATTCATTAGATATTAAATTTTTAAATATATTTTTTTTTTGTTCCTATCAAATATATTTTTAATATTATTTTTTCTTTTATCATAATTAAAAATATTTAATTTTTTTATAGATTTAATTACATTTTTGGATGAGAAATAAGAGCATAAAATTAACTCATTTAAAGTAAGAATTTGCTTAGAATTTTTATTTTTTAAATAGAACAATCTATAAATTTTATAATAATTCTTTTTAAAAAAAACTGACTCTTTTGTACATTGTCTAAATGAAGGCATTTTAAATTTTTTATAATCTTTAAAATAACTGTTAATTTCATTAATAAGATTATCTTTTTTAATATTCATTTTTTTTCTTTAATATTCTTTCCGAAATCTTAAGTGCTAAAGCTTGAATTGTTGCAATTGGATTTACGGCACCTCCAGTTGTAAAAATACTACTATCTACAATTACCAAATTTTTTAAATCATGACTCTGGCCATATTTATTTACTACAGAATTTTTTTTATTATTACCCATTTTAGCTGTGCCCATTAAGTGCCACCCCGCATGTTTTACTGGAGCAAAAGAAAAAATTTTTTTTGCACCAGCCACTTCCAAAACTTTCCGTGCCGATTTTAAGCCTCCCTTAAGTGCTTCTTTAGTATTCTTATCAACTTTATACTTTATTTTAACACATGGCATACCAAAAGAATCTTTAACATCTTCATTTAAAAATACATAATTCGATAATTTTGGAAGATCTTCACTTATGATAGCTATTGGTATTGTTTTATTATAGTTTTCAAAAAAATTGCTGAAAAAGTTTTTTCCAAATTTAATTTTATTAATTTTTTTTAAGTATAAAGATGTTTCAAGTGGTCCTGAACCTCTTAATACTTGCATAGTGTATCCTCTTTTAAAATTATTTTTTTTATTAGTTTCATAAAATTGATGGCTATAAACACAACATCCCTCTGGACCAGAGTCTGAATTTAAATTCTGATCAAAAGTTCCTTCTGCAAACCCAAGTGGGTGTAACATAAGGTTTTTCCCAACTAGGCCAGATGAGTTATTTGCCATTCCATTTTTGAAATATTTATTTTTAGAATTTAAAAGTAATCTAGGGGTACCTATTCCATTACATGCAAGTATAACTATTTTAGAATTAAATCTTAAAGTATTTTTTTTTTGATCATAGCACAACACACCTTTGACTTTTTTTTCATCAGATAGAATTTTTACAACTTCCAGATTTTTTATTATTGTTATATTTTTAGATTTTTTAATTAATGGAAGATATGTATGACAAACAGTTTTAACAGAAAAATTATTTTTTACATCTATAGCGCTATATGAAGGCCAACAATGCCAGTTAAGTTTTTTAAAAGCTTTTGAAATTATTTCACCTGATTTACCTAAATTAATTGGTGGTTTCAAATTTCTTATTTTTGGATAAGCTGGATCACCTTCAAGTCCATGTATACCAATAATTTTTTCATTCATTTCATAATATTGCTCAAGTTCATTATAACTTATTGGCCAATTAAATGAAGTATTGTCCAGATTTCTAACTTTAAAATCAGATGGGTGAAATCGTGGAAAGTGACCCGAATAAAGTATAGTTGAACCTCCTATACCATTAAAATTAGCTATATCTATATCTGACAGTTTATTATCGATTTTGTAATCATGTTTCCCTTTTCTGATATTAGGATTTAAATGAAATTTTTTTAATTTTGAAATTTCCCAAGTATCCTTTTTTTTATGAAAATCATTAGGATTATATTGATTTCCTTGTTCAATTATTAATATTTTAAGATTTGATTTTGATAACATCCAAGCTGATGCTGCTCCAGATGCACCAAGACCAACAATTATAATGTCATAGTTGTGTCTATGCACTTTTTTTTTAGAATCTTTTTTTAGGTAAAAATTTTTCAAGTATTTCTGGAATTGTTATTTTCATTTCAGCTTCACAAACTAAATTATTTTTTACATATCCATGTGCGATGCCATCACAAATTCCTCTTTTCCAAGATAACACTTTTGTCTTTAATACTAATTTATCACCAGGCTTTATTTCTTGTTTAAACTTCACGGTATGCTGCAACGCATGAGTTACTTTGCCTTTTAGGCCTGGTAAAGTCGTTATGGCTACAGTAAGCATTTGTGCCATTGCTTCAAGTTGTAGAGCGCCGGGAACATTTGGATTTCCTTTGAAATGAATTGGAAAAAACCATTCATTATTGGTAAAATTTTTATAACCTTCTGCATAATATCCAGGTTTTAATTTTGTGACATAATCGATCATTAAAAACGGATATCTATTTGGCTGATAATCTAAAAGTTCAATGCTATTTAGTTTTTTTTTCAATTAAATTTTAATTTTATATTTTTTAAGTAATTTTATACCTGTTTTGTATGAACTAAAATCAATAATATCATCCATTTCCATAGTTATTTTAAAGGTTTCTTCAAGTTTAGCTATCATGGCCATATGACCAACAGAATCCCATTTTGGAACTGAGTTATATTTAATATCTTTTTTTAGCTTCGACTTATCCAAGTCAAAAGATTTAATAAATATTTTGTCGTATTTGTCTTTATTTGTCATTTAATTTATATTTGAACCACAATTTCAACCTGATTTATATTACAATTAAAAAAAAATAAAGTTAATAATACATTTTAATTTTAATATTTCATTATGAAAAGAATAGTTATTATTTGTGATTTTCACAAAAATTCTGGATTTGGACATTTTACAAGAATGGTTTCACTTACTAAATCTTTTAACAGAAGACTCTATAATGTAGTTTTTTTATTTGAGCTTAAAAATAAAGAATTTATTAGAAACTTTACTCAAGATTTAAATTGTGAATATTTAACATTCAATTTAAAAAAAAACTCTCATAAAATAAAAACATATCTAACTGAAAAAAAAATAGATATTGTGATTTTTGACTCTTATTATATTGATATAAAATTAGAAAAAAATCTTTATAAAAATTTTTTTCTAGTAAGTATTGACGATAAAATTTTAAATCATAATTCACATTTAGTTTTTAATTCTAGGGAAGATTTATCTTCTAATAAATATAGCAAATCAGGACAGAAATGGTTTACAGGTAAAAAATTTATTTTAATGAATAAAACAAAAAAAAAAATAAGAAAAATTTCTAAAATAAAAAAAATATTAATTCATGCTGGTGGTAGTAGTGCATATAAATTAATCAATAATTTTTTTTCTACTTCGGTAAAGTATTTGTCAAATAAAGATGTAACTGTCGATATTTTATATAACAATATTAAAACTTCGATCCAGATTAAAAGAAAAATTAATTATTTAATTAATTCTAATGTTAAATTTAAATTATTAAAATTTAATCGAAATTTTTCAAAAAAACTTCAAAATTATGATTTAATTGCTGGTCCTGCGGGAACAACAACTTTTGAGGCAATGTCTTCAGGCGTTTTAACGTTTTCCTTTCCCTTAGTTAAAGATGGTAGAGATTCAATGTTATCTTGGAATTTGCTTGGAAATGTAACTCATCTAAACTTTAAAGAAAAAAATGAAAAGTATATTATACAGTCAATGTGGGATTATATTTTTTTAAATTTTAAAAAATTAGATTTAAGTGCAAAAAAAAATTCGACTCATATTCAAGATAATTCAAAAATTATTTCAGATTTAATTAAAAAATATTTTAAAAAAAAATCTTTACTTTTGAAGAAACCTGAAAATACAAAGGATATTTTTTTATTTCAAAAGGCATCATTTAAATATTTTAGATCCTTTTTAACATCTAGAAATTCTTCAAAGGTAAGAAAAGTTTCTAGTAATCCTAAGCATTTTATTTCTTTACCCGAACATTTAAAGTGGTGGAAAAATCCTAGAATAAAAAAATTTATTTTAGTTAAAAATAAAAAAATACCTTCAGCATATCATTGGATAAAACCACTAAATGTTAACAATAAAAGAATAATTATAAGTGGATGGTTTTTAGATCTTAAAGAAAAACAAAATCTTAAAATTAGTTTTAAAATCATTAAACATCAAAAAGAACTTATTAAAAGATATTATAAGGGTTATAATTGGTTGATTAATATAAATAAAAATAACAATCTATCAATAAGAATGAACGAAAGCATTGGATTTAAGAAAGCTTCTGAAAATTCTGTTAAGACTGCTTGTGAAGTTTTTAAGTTTGATAAAAATAATTTTAATGTTTATGAAATGAAAATATGAAAAGAGATTGTTTTAATAAAATTTTAAGCCTAAAAAATAATGAAATATTTTTAATATGTGAAATTTCAGGAAACCATAATAATTCTTTTAATCATTTAAAAAAATTAATAAACAAAGCAATAGAACAAAAAGTAGACTTAGTAAAATTCCAAGTTTATAAACCTGAAACTCTTACATTAAATGCTCAATCAAAAGATTTTAAAATTACAAATAAAAATAAATGGTCAGAACATAAAAATTTGTTCAATCTTTTTAAAAAAAGTCATACACCATGGCAGTGGATTAAAAAATTATCTTATATACTTGATAAAAAAAATATTAATTGGTTTGCATCTGCATTTGATAAATCATCAGTAGATTTTATGGAAGAACTTAATTGTAAAGCTTATAAAATCGCATCTCCTGAAGTAACAGATATTAATTTAATAAAATATATTGCAAGTAAGAACAAACCAATAATTTTATCTACCGGCATGGCAGAGAAAAGTGATTTAGATTTAGCTGTAAAGTCTATTAAAAAATACCATTCTAAGTTTGCTATCTTAAAATGTACATCAAAATATCCAGCAACATATAGTGATTTAAACTTATCTACTATTAAAAAAATAAAGAAAGAATATAAATGTGCTGTTGGTTTTTCTGATCATACATTGAATGATTTAGCAGCTAATATTTCAGTTATTTATGGATCAACAATTATTGAAAAGCATTTTAAATTAGATGGTGACAACGATTCAATAGATAGTCACTTTTCGATTCCAATCTCTAAATATCAGCTTATAAAAAAAAAACTTAATAATGTTTTGAATTGTGTGGGTAGTGAAGATAAGGGATTTAAAATTTCAAAAGAACAAAAAAATTCTAGAAGATCAATTTATATTAGCAAAGATATAAAAAAAAATGAAAAAATAACAAATGATAATGTGAAATCAGTAAGACCTGGATTTGGTCTTCATCCAAAATTCTTCAAAAAAATTTTAGGAAAATCAGTTAAGAAAAATTTAAAATATGGCTTTCCATTAAATCTAAAAGATATTAATCTAAATGATTAAAAGGTTAGCTATAATTCCTGCTAGGGGAGGATCTAAGAGAATAAAAAATAAAAATCTTAAGAACTTTCATGGTAAACCATTAATTTATTATTCTATAAAAGCAGCAAAAAACTCTAAAATATTTGATAAAATTCATGTTTCATCAGACTCAAAAAAAATATTAAAATATTCTGAGAAACTTAAAATTAAACCTGACTTTAAAAGACCTAAAATTTTGGCGAATGATAAAGTGGGCATAAGAGATGTTTTAAAATATGTTGTTAAAAAATATGAAAATAATCAAATATATTTTGATGAGGTTTGGTTAATTTATGCAACAAATCCATTTGTTAATAACAAAACTATTTTAGATTGCTTAAGCGCATATAAAAAAATTTCAAAAAAAAAAAATAATGCATTAATGACTGTAACAAAATACAATTATCCGATTAATTGGGCACAGATCATATCCTCAAAAAAAATTCTTAAACCTATACAATTAAAAAATATCAAAACTAGATCACAACAAATGTCAAATTCTTTTTGTGATGCTGGTATGATAAATATTTATAATAAAAAAAATTTTACAGAAAAAATGAAAGTAAATTACTTTCCTTTTTATATACCATTATATTCTTCTGTCGATATTGATAATTACCAAGATTTTGAACTAGCAAAAAGGTTGTTCAAAAAAAAATAAGATGTCATCAAAAATTATAATTGGAACTGCAAATTTTGGTCAGAATTATGGTATCTCAAAAAAAAAGGTAAATTTAAGATCAGCAAAAGTTGTTTGTGGTTATGCAATAGAAAATAAAATTAGATATCTAGATACTGCCACATCATATAAAAATTCAAATAAGATTATAAAAATTTTAAATAAAAAAATTGAAGTTATTACTAAGGTTTTACCATGTAAGAAATGGATTAACTTTGACTATTGTTTAAATGAGATGAATAAAATTTATTTTGATTTAGGCAATAAAAAAATTAATACTTTATTATTTCATGATGAAAATTTTCTATTTAAAAAAGAAGGTTATCAAGTTTATTTAAATTTAATTAAATTAAAAAAAAAAAAATTGTTCAAAAATATAGGTGTTTCGATTTACAATTTTTATAATTTAAATTATTTAATAAAAAAATACAGTTTTGATATTATTCAATGTCCTTTCAATATTTTTGATCAAAGATTAATTGAGACAAATTGGTTATCTAAATTAAAAAATAGAGGTATAAAAATTCATGTTAGATCAATTTTTTTACAGGGACTTTTATTAAATAAAAATTTAAATAATAATAATATATCTAAAAAATGGAAAAAAGATTTAATGTATTTTAATGAATATGCTAATAAAAATAATATTAATTTAATTGATTTGTGTATGACTTTTGTAACTAGTTACAATTTAAATGGATATGTTATAGGAATTGAGAATTTAAAAAACTTAAAAAAAATTATTTTTTTTAAAAAGGTAAAAAAATTTAATTTTAAAATGTTTTCTAATAATAAAAAAAAATTAATTGATCCAAGAAAATGGAAATAAACTAAATGAAAAATAAAGGTTTAAAATTATATAATAAGGCAAAGAAAATAATTCCTGGAGGGACAATGCTTTATTCAAAAAAGCCAGAATTATATTTGCCAGAGAATTGGCCAACATATTTTTCAAAATCAAAAGGCTGCCATATTTGGGATATTAGTGGAAATAAATATTTAGATATGCTGTTTGCTGTTGGAACTAATACCCTTGGCTATGCAAATAATAATATAGATAATGAAGTTGTGAAGTATATTAAAAAAGGGAATATGACTTCACTAAATTCTCCAGAAGAAGTTGAATTAGCGGAACTTTTATTAAAATTACACCCTTGGTCTCATCAAGTAAAATTTATGAGAGGAGGTGGAGAGGCAAACGCAGCATTGATTAGAATTGCTAGAGCATCAACAAGAAAACAAAACATTGCTTTTTGTGGTTATCATGGGTGGCATGATTGGTATTTATCGTCAAACTTAAATAATAAGAAAAATTTAGATATTCATCTTATGTCTAACTTAAAATTTAAAGGTGTGTCAAATTCTTTGAGAAATACATCATACCCTTTTTTATATAATAATTTTAACACTTTAAAAAAAACTATAAAAAAAAATAACATTGGAATAATTATAATGGAAGTTACAAGAAATATGTCTCCTAAAGATAATTTTTTGAAAAAAGTAAGAAAGCTTTGTGATAAAAAAAAAATTGTCTTAATTTTTGATGAATGTACCTCAGGTTTTAGAGAGTGCCTTGGTGGTAAACACCTTGATTATGGTGTTAATCCAGATTTAGCAATGTTTGGAAAAGCTATGGGAAATGGATATGCAATTAATGCTATTATTGGAAAAAAAAAGTTTATGAAAAATTGCGATAAGACATTTATAAGCAGCACTTTTTGGACTGAGAGAACGGGAAGTATCGCAGCTTTATCAACAATAAAGTATATGAAGCAACACAAAACATTTAAATTAATTAAAAAACAAGGTCTTTTGATAAAATCAATGTGGAAAAAAATTGCAATAAAACACAAGGTAGATATTGAAATAATCAGTCTAGATTCAATTCCAATTTTTATTTTTAAAAAAAATCACAATATTAAAAAAACATTTCTAACTCAAGAGATGTTTAGGTCAAATATTTTAGCATCCAATATTATTTATGTTTCAATTTTTCACAAAGGTAAAAATCTAAATAGATATTTTAAAAAATTAGATGTAATTTTTAAAAAAATCTCAAAGTTGTCTATTAATCAAATTAATGAAAAAATTAATAAAAAACAATCTTATAGTCCAATGAGCAGACTCAACTAGCATGATTGAAAAAAAAATTAAAGAAATAGAAAAAAATGGATACTGTATAATCAAAAATTTTTTATCGAAAAAAGTTATAGGTAAAACATTAAAAAAGATAGATCATTACCATGAATTGAATAAAAAAATTGTCTACAAAGGGATTCCTGCTAGAGATAGTAGAGACAAGATATTATATAATCTTCAGAATAAAGATTACCATTTCATCAAATTATTAAACAATAAAAATATTTTAAAAATAGCAAAATATTTTTTAAATGATAAATTTTACAGATTCTTACCTAACGATAAACCAAATTTTATTATTAATTATTTTAATGCCAGATCAAGCGGTAATAAGCTTGATTTACATATAGACAGTTGGATTCCTTATGTTGGAAAAAAAACTCATATGATGCAATTTGTTTTTTTATTAGAAAAAAGTACTTTAGAAAATGGTTGCACCATTGTTGTTAAAAAAAGTCATAAGACTGGAAAATATTCAAACAGAAAAACTAAAAAAATAACACCTATAGTAGGTAATCCAGGAGATTTAATAATTTGGGACAGTAGATTGTGGCATGGTACATTTGAAAATAAAAATAATCAATCTAGGTGGGCTATTGTGACCACATTAAGTAGTTGGTGGATTAAGCAAGCAATGGATATGCCAAAATCCTTACCTAAATCAATATATAATAAATGTACAAATTTGGAGAAACAATTATTAGGATTTTGTTCAGTACCACCATCAAATGAAAAAAAAAGAATAAATACTAAATGTGGTTATGAGGTATTAAAATAATATATTTAATTTATTAATGACAAATTTAAAAATTGAAACAATCAAAAAAAATGATTTTTTTTTTGATGAGTCTTATCAAGAATACCAAAGCGATTATTATAAAACAAATTTTATATTTAAAGAAATAATAATTAAAGACTGTAAAGAAGAATACCATATTCCGTTTACATTGCATAACAAAAACTCAACAAAATATATATCTTTTCTTGGTGAACCTTTAAAAATGTATGTAGACAAAAATTTATCTGCAAAAAAAGTATTTGGTATTTGGAAAAAATTTTTAAAAAAAACTCAAATTAAAGACCCGAAATTTAATTTTTTTTTTAAGGAAAATGAAAAAAATTTTACAGTTGAAGATTTAAAAAAATTAAAAATAGCACAAACATTTAAAAAACAAGAAATTGAATTAGATAAAAAAATAAGTGAAATATTTAATTTATTTAAACCTAATTTAAAAAACGAAATAAGAAAAATTAAAAAAAATAAAAGTTTTATTGTTAAAATATATGATCATACAAATTATGTTGATAAAAAAATTTTAGATATGAAAAAAATGCACTATTTTGTAGCAAAAAAAAAAACAAGATCTGATAAATGTTGGGATTTAAATGAGAAATTTATCAAAAAAAAAAAAGGGTTTTTAGTTGAAATTTTATATAAAAAAAAACCTATTTCTTATTCCTTTTTTGCAAACGATATAAATAAATCAATTTATTTTTCGTCTGTCACAGATAGAAATTACTTTAAATTGGCAGGGGTTAATCACCTTTCATTATGGAAAGCTATTATTTATAGTAAATATAAAAAAATCAAAAAACTTGAACTTGGAATTACAAAATATTGCTATAATAGAGATTTAGATAAAGTGACTAAAAAAGATGAAAATATTGCTTTTTTTAAATCAAGATTTAATGGAAAAGAAGATTTTTTTATAAGTATTGACGAAAAATCAAAAATTTAAATGAATAAAAAAAATAAAATTCCATATGGAAATCATTATATTGATAATAATGATATTTTATTAGTAAATAAATCTTTAAAATCAGAACTTCTTACAGGAGGTTATTACAATGAAAAATTTACAACAGAACTAAAAAAATATCTTGGTACTAAATATGTAACTTTGTGTAGCAGTGGTACGTCAGCATTACATTTGGCTTTTTTGTCAATTAATTTAGAGTCAAATGATATTATAATAATGCCTGCTATTAATTTTGTTGCCTCTTATAACATGGCAAAAAATTTAGGAGCTAAAATTTTTTTAGCAGATGTTGATAAAAATACAGGTCAAATGACAACAAAAAATGTTGAGGACTGTATAAAAAAAAATAATTTAAAAAAAATTAAGTGTATTTTAAATATGTTTCTTGGTGGGAGCCCAGAAAATATTGAAAAATTTTATAAATTAAAAAAAAAATATAATTGCTTTTTAATTGAGGACTCTTGCCACGCATTTGGATCGAAATATGAATATAAAAATAATATCTATAAAGTTGGATCAAATTTTCATTCTGATATTTCTACTTTTTCATTTCATCCTGTAAAATCTATAGCAACAGGCGAGGGTGGCTGTTTAACTACTAGATCAAAAAAAATTTATGAAAGATCTATGATCTTAAGAAATCATGGATTAAAAAAAAATAAAAAAAAACATTGGGACTATGATGTAATTGAAAATGGATATAACTATAGGCTTGATGATATTAGTGCTGCTTTAGGATTAAGTCAGTTAAAAAAAATAAATAAGTTTATTGGTAAAAGAAATAAAATTGTCAAATTATATAAAAAAGAATTAAAAGAAATTTTTGATTTTATAAAATTTCCAAATTACTCAAAAAAAATATTTAATTGTTATCATTTGTTAATAGTAAATATTGATTTTAAAAAACTTAATACAAGTAAAGATTTTTTTTTATCTTATATGCTCAAAAACAATATAACATGTCAGTATCATTATAAACCAATATATAAATTTAAAATTTATAACAAAAGTATTAAATCTGTAAAAGATTTTCCAAATTCTGAGATTTATTACAAAAATAGTTTGTCTTTGCCAATATTCTATAAACTAAAAACTGATGATATTTTTCACATAACAAATAAAATAAAAAATTTCATTAAAAATAAAGCAAATTATTGATTTTACCAAAAAAATAACTTTTTTTATAATTAGTTGATTTAATAATTTAGTGATAATAGACCTCTTAAATATGTTTAAAAATAAAACTATACTTATTACTGGTGGAACAGGTAGCTTTGGAACTGCTTTTATAAATGAATTGGTTAAAAAATATCCAGAGATAAAAAAAATTGTAATATTTTCACGCGATGAATTAAAACAATTTGAAATGAGTAAAAAATTGAAGCAAGAAAATATTAGATTTTTTTTAGGTGATGTTAGGGATAAAGATAGATTAAAACTTGCATTATCAGATGTAGATATTTTAATTCATGCAGCAGCTCTTAAACAAGTCCCCGCAGCAGAATATAACCCAATTGAATTTATAAAAACCAATATTCTTGGAGCTCAAAATATTATTGAAACAACATTAGATAGCCCTGTTAAAAAAGTCTTAACTCTATCAACTGATAAAGCATCATCACCAATCAATCTTTATGGTGCTACAAAATTATGTTCTGATAAATTATTTCTAAGTGCAAATAATATAATTGGAAAACAAAATATAAAGTATTCCGTTGTAAGATATGGAAATGTTTTTGCTAGTAGAGGCTCTGTTGTTCCAGTTTTTTTAAATCAACAGAAAAACTTAGGTTATTTTAATTTAACTCATAATGAAATGACTAGATTTAATATTAATTTAGATGACGCAATTCGTTTTGTAATTACTTCTTTAAAAATTATGAGTGGTGGAGAAATATTTGTTCCTAAAATACCATCTTTTTTTATTAGAGATTTAGCCAAAGCAATAGATAAAAATTTAAAAACTAAAATTACTGGAGTTCGTGATGGAGAAAAATTACATGAGGAAATGATTTCAAAAAATGAAGCTAGAATGGTCTTTCAATTAAAAGATAGATATGTTGTGACTTCACCTAAATCTTATAAATACTATTTAAAATCAAAATATAAAAAAGTAAAAAGTGATTTTGAATATAATTCTTACACAAATCAACACTTTTTAAAAGTTTCCGAAATTAAAAAAATTTTAACAAATTACTTAAAAAATAATAATTAAATCTATGTTTCCAGATAACGACTGGTATGGGCATAAAAAAATCTTATTTGAATATTGTGGTATAAAAAAGTTATTTCCAATTTATGGAATTTTGCAACATGGCTGGTACCCATTTACGCAAAATAATATTGGTAAAAGTAGTATTTTTCCTGATGCTCCTTATTTTTCCTGGAAAAAAAATCCTAAGAATTTTTTTAAATATCCAGATACAATAAATGAATGTATTGGAGCACCTTTTTTATATCTTCATAAAATTCAGTCAAAAAAAACTAAGCTAAATGGTAAAGGAACCCTTGTTTTTCCAGCACATAGTAATCCTGAAACAATCCAAGATGTTTTTCATGAAAAGTTAATTAAAATAGTTAAAAAAAAATATAAAGGTCCTTATAAGGTAGTTCTTTTCTTCACTGATTATAAAAAAAAAAATATATCTATTTATAAGAAAAGTGGATTTAAGGTATTTTGTTTTGGAAACAGAGGTAATATAAATTTTTTAAAAAATGTTTACAAAACAATTGCTTCTTCTAAAACTGTTATAAGTACAGAACTTTCAACTCCTATAATTTATTCAATGTATTTAAAAAAAAAATGTATTCTTATTGATAGAGATGAAAATTCTAAACCTTTAAATATGACATCAACTAAAGATACAGAAGCATTTAGAAAAACAAATTTTTATAAAAAAATTTCTAAAGGTAAATTATCAATTAAAGACCAGTTTAAGTATTCTCAAATAGAGCTTGGTGAAAACTCTATAAAGTCACCAAATGAGCTGAGAAAAATATTACAAATTGATAGTTTTTATCTTTCGATAAAATCTTTTATTTTTGCTAAAATGTATGATTTTAAGTATGGGTCTAGAGCAAGGTATTATGGTTTACCAAAATATCCAACTGATATAATTCAAGACATGATTCTGGATCAAAAAACTAGTCGATTTAAATTAAAGAAGTAATTAGATTATATTAAATATAATTTTTAGTTAAGTAATAAAACCCTTGTTTAATTTAAATATTTTTTTAGCTTTTTTGAAATCCTCTAAAGTGTCTACGTCAGCATTTAAAAAACCCTCTATTAAATAACCATAAATTTTTTTACCTGATACACTTTTTATTTCAGATTTATAACTAACTTTAAAATATTCAAAATTTCCAGCTTGAAAATATGTTTTTGGTAATTTTTGTCTTGGAATGTTGTAATGTTCATAAAGTCCACTTTTAATTATTGGAGTAATCGTATTTCCATTTTTTTTCCACATTCTATAAGGTGTTATTGGTGGGACCATTATTGCCCTCATTGAGCTATATTTAGAATTCTTAAAAATAGAATATGCTTTATTGATTATTTTTTTATTTCTGAATGGGGCCGTGGGTCTTAATATTAATCCAAATTTAAATTTAATTCCATTTTCATAAAAAAATTTCAGAGCATGATTAATGAAAGTAATATCTGTTGCATATTTACCAGAAATTTTTTTAGGTCTTAAAAAAGGAACTTCATAACCCAATTTTTCTACAATCTTTTTTATTTTTAAACTATCTGTGGAACATATAATTTTTTTTGAAGTTTCTTTAATTAATGTACCAGCTTTTAGTGAATAATATAGAAGTGGTTTTTTACCAAGAATTTTAATATTCTTATCTTTTAAGCCAGTGCTGCCCCCTCTTGCTGGTACAATTATTAACAGTTTTTTTTTTATCATTAGAGGATACTTGTTGCACCGCCGTCAACTACAAAACATGATCCAGTTGTATAGGTATTAAGGTCGGAGCTTAAAAATTCCAAATAATTATTATATTCCCCAACATCAGACAATCTGTTTAATACCGTTTTTTTTGAATAAGCTTGTATAAATGATTTTTTTTGATTTGTTTTTACTCCTCCAAAAATTAAACAATTAACTCTAATATTTGTTCCTTGGTAGAACGCTGCTAAAGACTTTGTGAAACCAATAACTCCTGCTTTAGCTACAGAATATTCAATTGGTTTAAAACCATAAAATTTTTTTTTATTTTTTCCATAAATATTGTGGTCTGGACCAACAAGACCATAAATAGAAGATATATTGATTATATTTCCTGAATTGAACTTTTCAAAATGTTTAAGAACATGTTTTGATATTAGAAAAGAACCATTTATATCAACCTCTATATTTTTTTTCCAAGAATCATAATTATAATTACTAAATTTAAACGATTTTAATTTATTTTCTGCCTTTGGATTAAAAGCCGCATTATTTATTAAAATATCTATCTTATTTTTTCTAGTTATTTTTTCAATTGTGATTTTTACTTGCTCTTCGTCAGTAATATCACATTTGTAGTATTTTTTTCTTTTTATATTTGCAATATCTATACAAAATAGATTGTGCCCCTTTTTTTTTGCAAATTTTCTATATGATGTCCCAATTAAACCTTCAGATCCAGTCAATATTATATTTTTATTTTTCATTAATATTAATTTGATATATAGATTTATTATATCTTTATATAATTATTTAAATGAATAAAAAAATAAAAAAACTAAAAAAACCTTTTATGATTGCTGAAATCGGAATTAATCATAATGGCAGTATTAAGCTTGCAAAAAAACTTATAGATTTAGCTAAAAAGTATAATTTTGATTGCGTTAAGTTCCAGAAAAGAGATCCAGAAGTTTGTGTTCCAGATTTACAAAAGAATATTATGAGAGATACTCCTTGGGGACATATGAGTTACTTAGATTACAAAAAAAAAATTGAGTTTGAAAAAAAAGAATTTGATGTAATAAACAAATATTGTAAAAAAAAAAAAATTGATTGGTTTGCATCAGCTTGGGATTTTAATAGTCAAAAATTCTTGAGAAAATATAAATCAAAATATAATAAGATTGCTTCTGCAATGATCACAAATATTCCGTTTCTAAAAATGGTCGCATCTGAAAAAAGAAAAACATTTATCTCAACAGGAATGACTAACTTAAAAGATATTGAAAATGCAGTAAAAATTTTTAAAAAGGCAAAATGCCCTTTTGTAGTTTTGCATTGTGTTTCAACATATCCCTGTCCTGAAGAAACATTAAATTTAAATGTTATACGAACATTGGCTAAAAAATTTAAATGTGAAGTTGGGTACAGTGGACATGAAGGGACAGTTTCTCCATCTATAATGGCATGGTTTTTGGGAGCCACTGTAATTGAAAGACATATAACTCTTGATCGAACTATGTGGGGGACTGATCAAGCTGCATCTTTGGGCGAAGAGGGAATAAGAAATTTAACAAATATAATTGATAAAATACCATCTATACTTGGCGATGGTGTTAAAAAGTTTTCTTCGACTGAAAAGAAAATTTCAAAAAAATTTAGATATTGGGAAAATTAAAGTAATTTAAAACTTTTTAATAAATCAATCGACTCAACAATATTTGGTTTCATTTTTTTTTTACTCTTAATGGACTCTAAAACATATTTCATCTCGTTTATAAAAAGATGATTTCTTTTAAATTTTTTAAATAAAATTTTTTTTTGTTTATTATTCTTATTTATTTGGATTTGATTTTTATAATAATTAAACTCTATTGATCCTTCAGTACCAGTAATTATTAAGCTTCTAACTGGTTTTTTTTGAAGGTAATCTAGATGAATAAAGCCATTAATATTTTTTTTAAAACTTACCAAAAAATCTACCGAAGACTCTGCATTAATCTTTAGACTGTTGATATTATTTTTAATTATTTCAACTTTTTTTATCTTATCAAATAAATAAAATGATAAATCTAGGTCATGACTTAAGGTTAAAGATACACCTCCACCCATTGATTTATTAGAGGCATAGCTGTTTCTATAATTTTCATTTTTGTGCCAATTTGGTAGATATTCACCCCAGCAACTAGAAAAATGAAATACTTCACCTATTTCATTACTTTTTAATAATTGTTTTATTCTTATAATTGCTGGATGAAATCGCATCATGTAACCAACCATATTACTAATGTTTGGTTTTTTTTTTATTAACTCTGAAATTTTTTCAAGCTTTTTTTTATTAAAGCCGACAGGCTTTTCTATAAAAATATTAATATTTCTTTTTAAGCATGTAATTATTATATCTTCATGTAAGTGAGTAGAATTACAAACCAATACTAAATTTGGTTTTTCTTGTAAGGCACTTGCTAAAGAGTTGAATCTTTTTAAGTTTTTAAGTCTTTTTTCAATAACTTTTCTAGAGGTAAATAATAAAATATCTTCATAACCTAATTTTAGTAGATTTTTAGTATGTCTTAATCCGATTGAGCCAAGGCCACAAATCAAAATCTTCATTAACTAAGCATTTTCAATTTGTATATTATTATTAGGATAAATTAAATTTACACAATCTTTGCAAGTTTTATCAAGATAAAATTCACCTCTTTTGTGTAAATCTCTAATGTTTTTCATTTTTTCAGAATTCCACGCACTATGAATTGCATTCTTTTTTCCAATTCTACCAATGATAAGATTTTTATTAAAACTTACACAACAAGGTGCAATCGATTGATTCTTTATTACTACTCTTTGAAAAGGTTGAACACACTTAAATTCATTTATAGGCTCACTATTTAGCTGATCTGTTGAATAATATTTTTTATATTTTTCAAAATCTGGAGTTGGTGGTACATAAGTTTGAATTGAGATCATATCAACCTTATTTTCCCAATACTTTATAAAATCATCAACTTCATGTTCATTATGTTTCATTTTACAGAAGCTTACACCAATCAAAGGAAGTTTATAATTTCCTTTTTCTTTTAATTCTAATAAAGTTTCAATATTTTTTATAACCCTATGTAATGGGATGCTGCCAACCCTAACTTTTGAATAAGTTTCTGGGGTGAATGCGTCTAGGCTGAATCTTAGTCTTGTAAGTCCAGAGTCTAAAATCTGAGAGGCTCTTTTTTTTGTTAGTGCCGATCCATTATTATTCAACATTATATCTATAAAACCTTTTTTATGTGCGTATAGAATATATTTGTGTAAATCCTTTATTAGAAAGGGCTCATTATTTCCCTGAGGTTCCATGGATGGACAACCATGTTCAGACCCTTCATCAATTATTTTTTTAAAAGCTTCAAAATCAACGTATTCTCCATCATAGTATTCAGCAACCTCTGAAGGTGTACCTATAATACAATGTGGGCATTTATAATTACACTCTTGGTTCATATCTAAGTGAAGAAATAATGGAAAATCTGTTACAACCTCCATATTGTTAGCTTTGTCCCATAATTCTCTGTAGTTAGTAAATTTTTTTCCAATAATTTTACCTAACTTAATATTAATATCCTCTTCAGTCCCAAGAGTAACGACCTTACCATCTGTGGTATAAGAGTTTTTTTTTTTCATTATTTTAATTTTTACCTTTTAGCAAAAGCATGTTTGATATTAAGGACAACTTATTCTTATTTAAATCAAATAATCTATTATTTCCACTTATTTTTATAAAGTAATTAACACTTTGTTTTAGTGAATTTTCGTAATCTTTTTTGTTGTTTAATCTTTCCTTGCTCAATGTCTTTGGGGATATAAAAAAACCTTTTTTATCAAATGTATCCCTTGGACCTTTAAATGTTATAGATTGATTTGCAATTTCAAGAATACCATTTTCATATATAAAGTTAAATTTTTGCACATATGGAGAGGTATAGCTTGTAAAGCAATCAATTTGTGCAAAATTTTCTAATTTAACTGTAAAGAAAGAATTATCAGGGGAATTATTTTTTAAAAAATTTACTAATTTTTTTTTGATAACTACTACTTTAAAATTATTGATTATTAAATCTATTAAATGAATCCCAACAATATCATATACACCTTGTTTATTTTCGCTTGATCTCCAAGTATTTTTATAACTTTTCTTAGTAGCCAGTCCGTGTCCAAATATTATGTTACCATATATTAGTTTACCAAAATTTAGATTTTTTGCCTTTGAAATTGACTTATTAATTTTTGAAAACCTATAATTAAAATTATAATAAATTTTAGAATTATTAAGTTTGTTTAGTGATTGTAAGTCACTAATTTTGTCTACAGGAGGTTTTTCACAAAATAGGTACCTAGATTTGTAAAGTTTTTTTATATAATGAAAATGAGTGTTATTAGGTGAACATATGAAAATAATATTACACTTCTTAAGGTCGTCAAATTTATTAGTTATTTTTTTATTGTAATTTTTGTTAATATTTTTCTTATAAATACAGCTAATTTTTTTTCCAGATTTTTCTAATATTTTTATAATTCTTTTAGCTTGAGATCCAAATCCAATTACACCTATCTTTTTTGACATTAATTAAATTCAATGCCACATCTATCACAAGGAACAAGCTGATTTCTTTTCTTTTCAAGATGCATTTTTCTATGATTTTTTAATTCTTTTCCATTCCATGCATTAAAAATGCTATTCTCTTTTACATTCCCATAAGAAAGGTAGCTCTTGTAATCAGCATCACAAGGATTAACTTTTCCATCATACCACACATACATTCTATCCCAAAGAAAAGTACAAGGGCTAGTCATGTTCTCTATTTTTTTATTATTATAAGTATCCCATCTTTCTACAGCATCAGATGCAGAAACATTATCAGTATAGGGTTGCCAAAATTCTTGAAATTTTTTTCTATCTAAGTTTTTATAATAATCTACCCCAGAAATTCTGATTTCAGTTTCACAATTTTTATAAAACTTTTCTCTGATCTCATGAAGCATTTTAACATTACTTAAAATTTTTTCGAAATTTGAAAATTTTCTTAATTCTTCAAATGTTTTTTTTTCATAATGATCTGCAGAGATGACCATTGTGGTTACTTTTGATTTAAATATATCATGACACAACTTTTCAGTCAAAAAAGACCCGTTAGTATTTATTTTCAATTCAAAAATATTTTCTTTCTCAGAAATATAATAAAGCATTTCTGATATTTTTGGGTGCATCAAAGGCTCTCCTCTACTAGCAAGTGTTATTGCTCCAACCCCAATTTCATTAGCTTCATCAACAATTTTCTTAAAAAGATCCCACTTCATAATACCCATAAATGGTTTTCGAGTAAAAGTTTTGTCAATTTGAAAACACATTGGGCACTTTAAGTTGCACGCAGCATTGGGTTCAATTAGTAGATATGGCGGAAAATTAAATTCTTTTTTTTCATTACTTGCTAAATTAAATATGTATCTAAAGTAAAGGTAATTGATTGATCTTTTTATATCTTCTTGTTTAGATATCTTAAATAATTCTATATAAGTAAAAAAATTTTTTGCTTTTTCAGTATTCTCTACTAATTCAATAAATTCTGGATCAAATTTTTTTTCAGATTTTTTTATAATTTCACTAATTATTTGAAATATTTTGTCAATTTTGCCAAAATCCAAATTTTGGTCAATAATTTTTTGACCATAATTGTTCATATAGGGTGCTATTTTATTTTCGATATCAGACATAAATAACAGACATTAATTAAGTGTTATGTAGTTTTAATTTATAATTATATATGTAATTTATGTTTAGCATAATAATTACAGATGAAAAGTATAATTAAATTAAGATCATTATTACCAGCATACTTAAAAATAAAAACTTTATTTGCTGTTCTATTAATGATTTTAGTATCGATTTCAGAAACATTAAGTATAGCCTTGTTAATACCAATAATTGCTTCAATAGTAAGTGCAAAAAATAATATCCAGTCAATAATTTCTGACTATCTAAAATTTCTAGAAAATTTTAGTGAGTTAGAATTTATATTAATAAGCTGTATATTTATAATACTTGTTTATGCACTTAAAAATTTTTTCTTAATTTATTTCCTAAAATTTAGGTCTCATCTTGAAACAGATTGTCAAAAATATTTTGCTTCCAAATTATTTAAAACCTATTTAACAAATCCATATGAATTCCATATGAAAAATAATTCTTCAGTATTATTAAGAAATATCACTACTGAAACAGATAATATTAAACATGTTGTAAATTCAACAATCTCTTTATTTGCTGAATTGTTAATTTTAATTGGAATAATGACTTTTTTATTAATTTTTGATTTTTTGTTTTCTATTATTTTAGGAACCTTTTTGGTTATAATTGCATTGTTATTTATATTTTTTATTAAGCCAAGAATAAATAATTGGGGTTTGAAAAGGCTAACAGAGGCAGGAAACATTAATAAAAAAGTAATTGATATACTTCAAAATATAAAATTGATTAAGCTTTGGGCTATTGAACAAAAATTTTTAAAAACATTTGAAACAAGTAATTCTTTAAGAACAGAAATGGTTAGAAAGTTAACTTTCTGGAATGGAATTCCAAAAATATTTTTTGAATTTATTTTAGTTATAGGTATCTTAGTTTTCTTTTTATATTCATTCTATAATGGTATAAATTTAGAAGAAGCAATAATTTATATGACAATATATGGTGTCAGTGCCATTAAAATTATTCCATCAATTAATTTAATATTTGGATCTACAACATCTATACAATTTTCCAATGTATCAGTTAATAAAATTATTGATGAATTATCTAATAAGGAAAATTTTCCAGAGACTAAAGAAAATTTAGTAAAATTAAAATTTGATAATAAAATTTCTTTAAAAAATATATCTTATAGATATCCAACTTCTAAATTAGATGTTTTGAACAAGGTATCTTTTGATATAAATAAAAATTCAAAAATTGGAATATTTGGACCTAGCGGTTCAGGTAAAAGTACTTTAGTTGACTTAATTATTGGTCTGATTAAACCAACAAAAGGCCAAATAAAAGTAGATAACGAAATTATTGAAGAAAATAAAAATTATTCTTGGAGAAATAAAATAGGTTATATTCAGCAAAATATTTTTCTTTTTGATGACACATTAAAGAATAATATAATTTTGAATTCCAGTGATAATTTAATAGATGATGAAAAATTTAAACAAGTTTTGTCATCTTCTAAAATATCAGATTTTATTGATAAATTATCTAATGGATTAAATACCAATTTGGGTGAAAAAGGACTCAAAATTTCAGGTGGTCAAAGGCAAAGAATTGGTATTGCAAGAGCATTGTATTCAGATCCCGACATATTAATTTTAGATGAGGCAACAAATCAATTAGATTTAAAAAATGAGACTGAAATTTTAGATATAATATTTAAAGAATTCAGAGATAAATCAATTATTGTGATTTCTCATGATCGAAGCATAATGAGTAGATGTGATACAATTCTCAACATAGATAGTGGTCATTTAACTTTATCAAAAAATTAACATGAAAAACAAAATTTTAATAATAATTAATTCTGAATTGTATGTAAGAAATTATCTTAATACAAAAATTTTCAAAAATTTACAAAATGATTTTAATGTCAGTTATCTAGCAAATTACAAAATTAAAAATAAATCGTATTTAAGAAAGCTAAAAAATTTTTTAGGTTTTTTTAAAATAACTGAAAAACAATCAAATAAAGAAAATAGAATTAGAAATGTATTAATGTGGAGATACAAATATTTATCTAAATCATTCATATATAGAATTAAATGGTTTTCAGAAATAAAATTTTATGAATTATTGGATAATAAAAATCTGAACGAATTAAAAAAAAAAATTAAGAGATCAATTAGTGTCCTGAAATTTAATCTATACATAAGAGTATTTGGAAGTAATTTGATTTTCCCATTTTATAAATTACTGTATATAAAGAAAGAAAAAGTCAATTTATCTTTAAAAAAAAAAATTTTAAATTTTAATCCAGATTTAATTATTTTTCCTACAGCAAGCCAATCAAAAGTTGATAATGATATTTTAAAAATTTGTAAGTTAAGAAAAATTAAAACACTTTATTTAATCGATAATTGGGATAATTTATCTGATAAATCTATAATGCTTGATAAGCCTGATCATATCGCAGTTTGGGGACAGCAAAGTAAAAAACATGCAATTAAAATCCAAAAAATTAATTCTAATTCCATTACAAATATTGGCACACCTAGATTTGAATTATATTTTAACAATCGACAAAAAGTATTAAAAAGTCATTTTAAGTTTAAATATATTTTATTTCTTGGTACTGCACTAGAATTTAATGAGTTTAAGATTATTTCTAAAATTGATCAGATTTTAAATATAAGACCTTTTTCAAATAATAAATTAAAACTTGTTTATAGACCTCATCCTTGGAGAATGTCTAAAAATATAATAAACTTAAAAAAATATAACAATATTATACTAGATCCTCAAATTTCAAAAAATTATTATAAAGCAAAACAAGATTTAAGTTTTCAACCAGATTTAAATTATTATCCAAATCTAATAAAAAACTCTGAATTTGTTATAGGAGGCCTGACTTCAATGATGATAGAAAGTTTAATAATGTATAAAAAATACTTAATTACTGCATTTCCAGAAAAAAATTTTAATAATCAATTCAATTCACTTAATTTTCATACTCATTTTAAAGAACTTAAAAAAGTTAAAAATATTATAATAAACACCTCTATTGATGAATTAGAAAAAAAAATGTTGTTTATGTGGAAAAACAAGCTAGTAAAGAAAAAAAGTTTAGCTGATATTCAAAGAAATTATTTTGTATATAATGACAAATTTAGTTATGCTGATAGGCTACAGAAGTTAGTTTACAAACTATTGTAATTGGACAATTATGACTATTATTAAATTTTTGACAAAATTATTAGATGCTTTTTTTAAAGAAAAATTTAAGTTTTTATTTTTACTTGTTTTTACATTTTTAACGTTTTTTATTGGAACCCAAAGATATGAAGGTGAAGCTTACAAAGGAAGATTTACAGTTGATATAGGAAGCTACTATTCATTAAAGGACTTTAGGCCATATAAAAATCTTCTTGAGAAACCAAGAGATTTGAATTTATTTCTAAACTCTCATCAATTTTTCTTACAATTTAGTGATAAAAAATATAAAAATTGTCCAATATCAAAAATTGATAGGTCAGATAAAAACTATAAAGCTTTTGAAAAAGGTTTGTTTGTAGAAATTATTGTAAGACTATCTTCAAAAACAGATGTTGAAAATTGTTTAGTAGCAATAAAAGATATAATCTTTGAAAGACATAATTCAATAAGGTTTAATTATGAAAAACTTATTAAAATGCAAATGAATGCAATTTTAGAAGAGACCATAATTATGCAAGGATTATTAGAAAAAAATAAAGAATTGGTATCTAATAATAATTTAATAACGTCAGATGATCTTTCCCTTGGAGAAAATTTGTTGATAGAAACGGAAAAAAGAAGAGAAGTAATGAGTTTGTTATCAAATGAATTTATGGTTGAAATGAATGAGCTAAGATCTCTAAGTCCTTGGAAGACAAATTTACTTATGTTTTCTGAGTCATTTCAAAAAACAGAACTATTTGATTATAGAATATATCAAGAAAAAAGCATGTACTATTCTAATATACTTTTATCATCAATAATATTAATTTTATTGTCATCAAGTATATTTTTAGTTTTTATTTTAATTAGATATAAAAAAAAATTAAATTTTTAATCTTAAAATGATTTTACATACAGTCTACCCAGGTACCAGTGGTGCGACTTCTGTGGCCGTAAATATTTATCAAAATTTAGAAAAAAAAAATAAAGAAGGCAATTGTTTAGTTTTTTTTGGAAATACACAATTAAAAAAAGAGTATCAAGAAATCTTTAGTGTTAAAAAAATATTAATTTATAAAATAATATACAATTATTTTTTGTTAGGTAATTTAAAATTTCTATTTTTACTATTCAAAATTAAACCAAAAACAATTCTAATGCATAATTACTTAATTTTGCCAATAATATTCTATAAATTATTTTACAATGTAAAGTTAATTACAGTTTTTCATACAAATTTAGAAATTATTCAAGATAAAATAAAAGAAAATATTTTTTTTAAAATAATTATTTTTTTTATTTTATTTTTTTCAAAAAAGATTGTTTTAGTAAACAAGTTAAATAAAAATATCTATATATTTAAAAATTATAAAAATAAAATAACAATTATTCATAATTGTATTGAGCAAAATATCTTTAAAAAAAAAAATAAAAATTATAAAAAGAAAATTGTACTTGGTGCAGCTGGCAGGTTGGTGCAAAATAATAAAATAAGTTTAGTTATTGATGCAATTTTTAAACTTAGAAAAAATAACTTAAAATTATTAATTGCTGGTAATGGACCTGAATTATTAAAATTAAAACAAAAAGTAAAAAAATACAAATTGTCAAAAAAAATAATCTTTTTTGGAGATTTAGATAAATTAAATTTAATAAATTGGTTTAACAAAATCACATTTTATATTCACTTTTCTAAAAAAGAATTTATGAGTACATCTATATTGCAAGCAATGTCATTTGAGTTACCAGTAATGGCTACAGATTTGTTTGAGAATAGATTTATTTATGAGGCCTCAAAAACAAAAAACATTCTTGTTGATAATAAAATTGAAAGTATAAGTCATGAATTGAATAAACTTTTAAAAAAAAAAAGTTATAGATGTAGAGAAAATAGGGAGTTTATTAAAAAAAATAATAATATTGAAATAGTAGGAAAAAAATACGAAAGACTTTTAAAATAAATTCATGAAATATATCCTTAATGATTATGCTGGATTTATATTGGTTTATTTAGCAAATTAAATTCTAAAAAAAAGTGTGACTGTTTCATTTATTGATGTATTAAATAATTATTTTTCAATAAATTTAAAATTAGATAGATTAAAAATAAATGAATGTTTTACATCTTATTACCTCTTTAAGTAGAGGTGGAGCCGAAAATCACTTAACTTGTTTAATTAGGGGACAATTGACTGAAAATAAAAAAATTTATGTAATTTATTTGAAAGGTGATGGTTATTGGGTAAATTATTTATTATCTTTGAATGTAGTCGTAATTAAACTAAGTTTTTTTAACTTTTTTTCTCAAATAAAGAAGGTTAAAGAAATTGTTAAGAAATTTAAAATAGATATTATTCATTCTCATTTACCTCATATGGAGATAATTGGTTATTTTGCTCTACCTAACAATACTAAGACAAAGTTTTTAATAACTAAGCATGTTGATAATGATTATTTAGGAGGCTCAAACATAAAAAAGAAATCTCTTATATCCTCATTAATTTCATATTTTATATATAAGAGAGCAAACAATATAATTGCTATTTCTCATTCTGTTAAAAAATTTTTAATCGATAGTAGTTTTCATAATATTAAAGATAAAATTAGAGTTGTTTACTATGGGTTGGATGATTTTTATATTCAGAAATGTTTAACAAATAATCAAAAAATTTTTTTTAAAAAAAATAATGAACTAATATTTGGTTTTATTGGTAGATTGGTAAAACAAAAGCAGGTAGATAAATTAATTTTATCATTTAAAGAATATATAAATGAAACAAATATTAATGCTAAACTTATCATTGCAGGCTCAGGACCTGAAAAAAAAAATTTATTAAATTATATAAAAGAACTTCAACTTGAAAATAAAATTATTTGGTTAAAATTTACAGATAATGTGGGTGCAATTTTTAAAGAAATTGACGTATTTTGTATAAATTCTTTGTTTGAGGGTTTGGGTCTGGTGATGTTAGAGGCGATGGCAAATAAAAAACCCATTATTGGACCAAACAACAGTGCTATATCTGAAGTGATTTCTGATAATGAAAATGGATTATTAGTTAAACCAAATAACATCGAAGATTATAAGAATGCAATGATAAAGATGAGCGACTCTACTACTAGAATAAGATTATCAAATAATAGTCTAGATTATTTAAAAAAAAATTTTGATTATCAAACAATGTTAAACAAAATAAATGAAGCTTATAATTCTTAATGAAAAATACATTTAATCAATTGGTAGAAGATTTTGGAAATGAATGGACAGAATATGATTATTCAAAAACTAATAAGGAAAATGAGTATTTATTTAAAAAATACTTTGATATTTTTCCTTTTAAAAAATTTAATTTAAAAAAATTTATATGTTTGGATATTGGTTCTGGTTCAGGCAGATGGGCAAAAATTTTATCAAATAAAGTGAAACACTTAACATTGCTAGACCCAAGTATAAAAGCAATAAAAGTGTCAAAAAAAAATCTCTTTAGAAAAACAAATGTTTCATTTGTTAATAAAAGTGTAGGAAATATGAATTTTAAAAATAATAAATTTGATTTTATTTATTCGCTGGGAGTTTTACATCATATTCCCGACTTAGATTCTGCTTTATTAGAAATAAATAAAATATTAAAAAAAAATAGACCATTTCTTTTATACCTTTACTATAATATGGATAATAAACCTTACTATTATCGACTGATTTGGAAAGTAAGTGAAATATTTAGATATTTCATAAGTAAGCTTCCATTCAAAATAAAAAAATTTTTTTGTTTGTTTATTGCAATAACAATTTACTTTCCGTTGGCAAACATATCAAAGTTGATAAAATTTTTAGGTTTTAATAATGAGCTCTTACCTCTAGGTCAATACTATGATAAGTCATTTTATGTAATGAAAACTGATGCCTTGGATAGATTTGGTACAATTTATGAAAAAAGATATAGCAAACGTCAAATAAAGAATTTATTAATTAAGAGTGGTTTTAAAAATATTAGATTTTCAAAAAAAGAACCTTATTGGCATGTCATTTCATATAAAAAATAAAAAAAATTAATACTGTGTGTGGTATTTCAGGTATTTTTTCAACATATATTGATGATAGTAAAATAAACTTGTTATCAAAAATAAATAATTGTTTGTCTCATAGAGGGCCAGATAATAGCTGTGTAGTATCTGATAGAAATATTGTTTTTGGTCACAAAAGATTATCAATTTTAGATTTATCTGAGAATGGTCATCAACCGATGAATTCACGATCTAAACGATATATTATAACATTTAATGGTGAAATATATAATCATCTTCAAATTAGAAAAAAATATTTTTCAAATCATATGTGGAAGGGCAGTTCAGATACAGAAACATTGATTGAATTAATTGATAAATTTGGATTAGAAAAATCTTTAAAAATTGTTGATGGGATGTTTGCTTTTGGTATTTGGGATAAAAAAGAAAAAAAATTAGTTATTGCAAGAGATAAATTTGGCGAAAAACCAATTTATTTTGGCTTACATGGAGATAAATTTATTTTTGCTTCAGAGTTAAAAGGGTTTGAATTTTTTAAAAAAGATTTAAAAATTAACTTTGAGTCAGTTAAAAATTATTTAAACTTTTCATATATTTCATCACCTAACAGTATTTATCAGAGTATTTATAAATTAAATCCTGCTAGTTTTTTGTCTATTGATTTGAAAATTTTGAGTGGATTAAGGTCTAGTAATTTTATTGACTTTGACGCTACTCAAGTTTGCTATTGGTCAAAGAATAATGATCAAAATCAAAACAGATTTAAATCTTATGATGATTATAAATTAAAAATAAAAAATCAGCTTGAAAAGTCAGTAGAGGAAAAAATGATATCTGATGTTCCATTAGGTATATTTTTATCAGGCGGTATAGATTCCTCATTAGTGACATCAATTGCTAGTAAAATTTCAAGAAAAAAAATTGACACATTTACAATTTCTTCTGATAGCATAAACTTTGATGAAAGTGAACGAGCTTTCCAGATATCAAAATTTTTAAAAACAAATCATCACACAATTAATGTAAGTAATGAAGATCAAATTAATTTAATTGAAGACTTAAATAATATATTTGACGAACCTTTTGCAGATAGCTCCCAAATACCCTCATTGATATTAAGTAGATATACAAAAAAATTTGTTAAAGTTGCTTTAACAGGCGATGGTGCAGATGAAATTTTTTGTGGATATAATAGATATGTTTATAGTAAAGAAATTTGGAAAAAAATTAAATATTTTCCAAATAAGATTAAGAAAATAATAGCGTATTTAATATATAGAGTGCCCCCTAATCAATGGAAGGGTTTTCAAAATTTTTTAAATAAAAATATTTTAAAAATGGATTTAGAGCTTTTAGATGAAAAAATGTATAAACTAGGTGATGCTTTAAATAATTCAGAAACAATTTTAGATCATTATAAAAGTCATTTGATGATATGGCAAAATAATGAGGAAATTTTTTTAAAAAAAAATTTGAATATTTCAAATGATATATTCAAAAAATTTAATATTAGTGAAAAAAATTTTGATAAGACTATAAATTTACTAGATTTAGAAACATATTTACCAGATGATATTTTAGTTAAAACTGACAGATCGTCAATGAAATTTGGATTAGAAACTAGAAGTCCATATCTATCATCAGATTTATTTAATCTAGCTTATGATGCTCCACAAAATTTTAATATAAATAAAAAAAAAGGAAAATTAGTATTAAGAGATTTGTTAAAAGAATATTTACCTGAAAAATATTCAACTGGTCCAAAAAAAGGTTTTAGTATTCCAATGAATGACTGGTTAAATAATAGTTTAAAAGATTGGGCTGAAGATTTATTTAACAGCAAAGTATATAAAGAGAACAACTTTATAAATAAAAATTTAGTTAATAAATATTGGAAAGATCATAAATTATTAAAAGCTAACCATCATAAAAGAATTTGGAATATATTAATATTAATTGATTGGTTAAATAAAAAAAAAATTAATTTTTAAAATGATATTTTCAATTATAAATTTTTCATTCTTATTTTTATTATTTATTTTTTTATATTCTAAAAAAATTTTATCTAAGAATTTACTTTTAATATTTTTTTTTCTTTTACTAAGTCCATTTTTTATTAACAATGTTCTTTTTGATCCTGGTTATATGCCTGATCAAGCTTATTATTTAGATCTACATCAAAAAGTTAGAAATTTAATTTTTACATTCGAACCTTTGCCTACCGTTGTTAGAAATAGACCATTATTTGCAGTTATTACACAAACAGTGCTTACTCCTTTGCCATTTATGTTTAGTGTTTTAGACTTGGCCTTATCACAAAAATTTTTGTTTTTGATCACTTTTTTATTTTTATATAAAAAGAATGCATTAAACGATTATAGTTTTGCAGTATTGTTATTGTTACCTAGCGTAGTTTTATATACAGGGGTTGCTCTTAAGGAAAGCTTGATTTTTTGTTTAGTAACTATGTCTTTTTATTTTTCATTAAAAAGAAAATATTTATTTTCGATTTTATTTTATTTAATACTTCTATTAATAAAACCTACAATTTTTGTTTTAAGTTTAATTTTTAATGTTGGTTATTTAATTTTATTTTATAAAAATTCTATATCAAATAAAAAAATTATTTTTTTTATTTTATTTATATTATTGATTTTAATTATTATTTTTATCAACATTGAATGGCTAAATAACTTTGCAAATCATAGAATAAAAGTAGAGGCAATTTATGATGGTAAAATCACAGAATTTGATATTATCAATGAAAAAGTTAATTTACTCAATATTTTCTCATTATCCAGTTTTATATTGAAAGGGTTTATTAATTTCTATTTGAATCCAAATTTTATGAATTCAAATAATTTATTTCAATTCATGCAATCAATTGAAAATATTTTTTTAATATTGTTACTAATATTCAATTTTTTTTATTGTTACGAAAAAGATAATTTAAAATCAATATTCTGGTTAATGTTTTTGTTTGCAGGAACAATTATAATTGGTGGATTAGTATCTAATTTTGGAACGATGACGAGATGGAAAATTGAAATAATTATGTATTATATTTTTTATATAAATTTAACATGCGAAAAACAAAAAAATTTAAAATAACCTATATAATTAATCATGCGTCATTTTTTGTTTCGCATAGATTAAAACTTTTTTTAATGGCTCAAAAAAAAATGCCAGCAAAAACATCACTTATTATTGGACAAGCTGGTAGTTTAAAGATGGAGAAAGATGCATTAAAAATTTTAAAACAAAAAAAAATTTCTTATTGTAAAACTTTATTTACTAGTTCAAAAAAAAAGATTTTACATGATATTAGGGGATTAGTTCAAATTGCAAAAATTTTTCAAATTAGTAAACCTGATCTTATTCATTCTGCATCACCTAAGGCCAATTTTTTTTCCGGTATAATATTTTTATTGATGAATATAAGATCGTGTATTTGGTCTATTTCAGGGATGGGTTATTTATTTACAAATAAAAACTTAACTTTATCTGATCGTTTTTATAAGTTTATTTTTCTTGCGTTATTATTTTTATTAAAGAAAAAAAAAAATATTTATTTTATTTTACAGAATAAGTTTGATCTAAAAATATTTAATAAAAAGGTTGGTCATAAAAAAACAGTTTATATACCTAGTTCAGGTGTTGATTTTACAGAATTTAGATTTAAAAAAAATAAAAAAAATATAGTAGTCATGCCTTCAAGAGTTCTTTATGATAAAGGTGTTGAAGAATTTGTTTATGCGGCCAAAAAATTAAAAAAAAAATATAAAGATTGGCATTTTCAAATAATTGGTGCGGATGATTATAATAATCCAAGTTCTGTACCTAAATCTAAATTAAATGAATGGATTAAAAAAGGTTATATAATATGGAAAGAATATAAAAATAATCCAAAATTCATTTATCAAAATGCGTCTATAGTGTGCATGCCTTCTCACAGAGAGGGTTTTTCAAAAGTAATTCTTGAGGCCGGAGCATCATCGTTACCAGTTGTTGCTTCTAATATTCCTGGCTGCAAAGAGGGAATTGTTGATTATGAGACTGGACTATTATTTAAGGTTAAAAATCATCATGATTTAACAAAAAAATTAGAAATTTTAATTAAAAATTCAAATTTGAGGAATACAATGGGGAAAAATGGAATAAAATTTATTAAACAAAATTATGATATAAATATTGTAAATAAAAAAATAATTTCAGTTTATCAAAAAATATTAAATGAAAAAAAAAAAGTTAATACTAATTCAATTAAATGAAATTAATTTTGATATATTCAAAAATAAATTAGAAAAATTCAAAAATTTATCTAAAATTTTAAAATTTAAAAATACAACAACATATTCCGAAACAGATTACGAATTACTCGAACCATGGATTCAGTGGGTTTCTGTTTATACAGGAAAGTCTGCAAGTGATCATCGTATTTTTAGACTTGGAGATTACGATTATTCGAATGAACAAATTTATGAATTCCTAGAAAAAAATAATTTAAAAGTAGGGGCAATATCCCCAATGAATGCATTTAATAAATTAAAAAAACCTTCTTATTTTTTTCCTGATCCTTGGGCTAAAATTTTACCTAAAGGGGATGATTTTAACAAACCTCTATTTAAAACAATTTCTAAATTAGTTAATAATAATGCTAATAATAAAATTTCACCAAGCTCAGCAATAATATTGCTATTTTATTTAGTCTACTATGCTAAATTGAATAATTTTCTTTTATACATCAAAATACTTTTTAAAATTTTAATTGGAAAAAAATGGAATAAAGCACTTTTTTTAGATTTATTTTTAAGTGACATACATATTAAAAATCTTAAAAAATATAATCCAGATTTTTCCAGTGTTTTTTTAAATGCTGGTGCACATATACAGCATCATTATTTTTTAAATATGATAGGAAAATCTAAACTAAATCCTGAGTGGTATATTCAAAATAAAAATGATCCATCAGAAGATTTGTTTATAGTTTATGATAAAATTGTAGAGGATCATCTTAAATTAGATCAAAACTTTGACTTTATAATTATGACTGCATTAACTCAAACTCCAACTAATCAGCCAACTTTTTACTATAGACTTAAAAATCATCAAAAATTTTTGAAAAAATTTAATATTAAGTTTAAAGAAATTTTACCGAGAATGACAAGAGATTTTACCATAAATTTTGAGAATAAAGAAGAGGCGAAAGAGTGTGAAAACGTACTCAATAAATTTATAGATAAAGATAAAGAAAAACTTTTTGGAGTTATAGATAATAGAGGATTCTCATTATTTGTTTCTTTCACATATTCAAAAGAAATTAAAAAAGAAAGTAAGTTCTTTTTTGAAAATATTGAGGTAAATATATTTGATGATTTAGTTTTTGTGGCTATAAAAAATGGCATCCACAATCACGAGGGATATTTATTTGCTTCTAATTCAATTTCTGTAAACAAAGATCCTTTTCATGTAAAAGAAACTTATAATTTGATTAAAGACTATTTTTTTACTAGAGAGGTTCATTGAAAATAAAGATTGGAATTATAGGGTTAGGTTATGTTGGATTACCCTTAGCAATTGCATTGCAAAAATATTTTAAAATCGATGCTTATGACAGTAATTTAGAAAAAATTGAGGAATTAAGAAAATTTAAAGATCGAAATGATCAGTTTTCTAAAATCTTACTTAAAAGAGCGAAAAACATTAATTATCATGAAAATATAGAAAAGTTAGAAAATTGTAATATTTATATTGTAGCAGTTCCAACACCTGTTTCAAAATCAAATAAACCAGATTTATCAATCTTAAAAAAGGCTACTCTTGAGGTATGTAAAATTATATCTAAAGGAGATACAGTAATTTATGAATCTACAGTTTATCCTGGAGTTACAGAAGAAGTATGTGTTCCGATAATTGAGGCTAAAACAAAATTAAAATTAAACAAAAGTTTTTTTTGTGGATACTCACCTGAAAGAATTAATCCAGGTGATGACAAAAGAACAATTGAAAAAATAGTAAAGATAACTTCTGGTTCTAATAAAAAAACATCAAATTTAGTTGATAAAATTTATAAAAAAATTTCTAAAGTTGGAACTTATAAAACTGAAAGTATCAAAGTAGCTGAGGCCGCAAAGGTAATTGAAAATGCTCAAAGAGATATAAATATTGCTTTTATGAATGAGATAAAAATAATATTTGATAAAATTGATATAGATATAAATCAAGTTTTGAAAGCTGCTAACACAAAATGGAACTTTTTAAATTTTAAACCTGGTTTTGTTGGTGGTCATTGTATAGGAGTAGATCCATATTATTTATCACATTTAGCAAAAAAAAATAATTATAATCCAAAAGTTATTTTGTCAGGAAGAAATATAAATGATAATATGTCATTTTATGAGTCTTTAAATTTTTCTAAAAAAATTAAGAACTTAAATAAATCAAAAAAAAATAAGATTTTAATTATGGGAGCAACATTTAAAGAAAACTGTAAAGACATGAGGAATAGTAAAGTTATAGATTTAATTAACTACTTAAAAAAAATGAAATTTCAAGTAGATGTATTTGATCCAATACCTGATCAAAAAGAATTAAAAAAAATATTAAAATTTAAACCTTTACAATCTTTGAAAAACAAAAAATTTGATGGAATTTTTATTGCCGTTAATCATAGTAAATTTAAAAAAATAGGAATTAAAAATCTAACAAAACTTACTAAATCTTCAGAACATATTTATGATTTTAAATCAATCTTTAAGAAGTAAAATAATTTTGATTACTAAAATTTTTTTTCTAGAAATATATTGTTTTTTAACTACCGTTATTGAAAACATTGTATTTAAAAAAAGAAAAATTAAGAACGATTTAAACACTAATGGTTATAAGATTTATAACTTAAAATCAAATGCAGCATATGAAAAATTAAATTTTCAACAAGTGCAATCAAATAAATATTTAAAGAAATATATATTATCTGAAAGAAGTATTTCAAAATTGGTTGATGATTTGTTTATAAAAAATAACTTATTGAGCTTAATTACTAATGAAACAGGATTTGCATATTCTATTGATTTTGTTACAGCATATGAAACTTTTCATATTGATAATTCAGATATTAAAATAGGATGGTATGCTAATCAATGGCACCGTGATAAACCATTTTCTAAAAATACTCTAAAATTAGTTTTTCCGCTTCATAAAATTACTCATCAGCATGGTGGAATTCAAATAAAAAATAAATTGGATGATGAAAAAATATTTAATATGACTGCAAATTTAAATGAATTTTTAATTTTTTTACCAAATCAATGTTTTCATAAAGCCGGAAATCCTGAAATTAATTTTAGTAGAAAACAAATAATGATGCAGCTGAACCCATCAAATACTTGGAAAATAAATTCAAATTTATATAAAAGACAAGATCGTATAGAGCCTAAATTTCCAATGATAACTTATTTGTTTGATAAAAAAATTAGAGTTAATTAAAATTTAAATGAATTTTATTTTAGAAAAAATAAACAGTTTATTGATTATTTTTTTTCCAATATTAATTATCTCGGGGCCTCTTCTTCCTGAGTTAAGTTTAATATTTATAATATTTTCATTTTTGATGATTACAAATAATGAAGAAAAAAAAAAATATTTTAAAAATTTTTTTTTTAAGATATTCATAACTTTTGTTTTATTAATTATTTTAACCTCAATTTTGAATCAAAGTTCAACTAGCTTTTGGAAGAGTGTTGCTTATATTCGATTTGGTCTGTTTTATATTGCTGTGCAATATTTTGTAGAAAAAAATAATAATATTTTTAAATATATATTTTATTTCTTAGGACTTATTTTAATATTTTTATTTTTAGACTCTATATTACAATTTTTAACCCATTCAAATTTATTTGGTATGGTTGCGATTGACCATCCAAGAGTTTCAAGTATTTTTGGAGAAGAGCAAATTCTTGGAAGTTATGTAGTAAGATTTTTGCCATTTTTTTTAGCTACTTACTTTATTTTAAATTTAAAAACTTACAGAACAAATTTTTTTATGTTTTTAGTATTTGTATCTTCAATTTTTGTATTAATTATATCTGGAGAGCGAATGGCATTCTTCTACGGATTATTTGTTATTTTTTTTACATTTATCTTTTTAGTAAAAAAAAATTTTACCACAATTTTATTATTTTTAACCATTTTGTTTTCTTCAGTATCATTAATTACATTTAATGAAGATTTGAAAAAAAGGATTGTAAATCAAACACTAAATGAATTTGGATTGACTGAAAACAAAGAACATATAATTGATTATGCTGTAGAAAAACCTTTCTTTAATGATGTTTATTTAGTTTCTGCTGCTCATCAATCATATTTTAAAACAGCATTTAATATGTTCTCAGATAAACCTCTAATAGGGCATGGAATAAAATCTTTTAGAAAATATTGCTCAGATGTAAAATTTCAAGCAAATGTAGAAAGTTGCGCAACTCACCCTCACAATATCTATTTAGAAATTTTATCTGAAACAGGTTTTTTCACTTTTAGTATTGTGTTGAGTTTATTTCTGTATTTGTCATATAATTTATTATTATATTTATTTAAAAAACGAAGCTTTCATAAGTATGAATTAAGTTTAATATGCTGTTTTATGATATCTTTATGGCCATTAGCAACCACAGGTAGTTTTTTTAACAACTGGCTATCCATGATATTTTTCTATCCTTTGGGATTTTATCTTGCAAAAAAACATAATTTAAAAAAATGATATGAGTCAATTTTTTGTTTTATATTTATTAATAATCTTAATAAATTTTATTTATTTCCTTAAGATAGATTATATATCAAATAAATTACAAATATTTGATAGACCATCTAATATAAAAAATCATAAAAAAATTGTTCCACCTATAGGCGGTATTCTACTTTTTATAAATATAGTCATATCTTTATTTTATATAAGTTTTTATAATTTTAATATTTTAGAGATTTTTTTTTATATTTATGGTTATAAACAGCTAGTTGTTTTTGGTTTAACATTAACAATTATTTTTTTTATTGGTTTATATGATGATAAATATAACTTATCAGCCAATCAAAAATTTTTAGTATTAATCCCTTCAATATTTTTTTTAATTTATATAGATGATGGATTACAAATTAGCATGATAAGTATTTCGATATATGATTTTCAGATAAATTTAAATAAATCTGCAAGCATATTTTCATTAATTTGTTTTTTGACTTATTTAAACTGTATTAATATGTTTGATGGTATTAATCTTCAAACATCAATCTTTTCAATAACAATAATCTTACTGATACAATTTTATGTTGGCAGCTATAGCCCTATACTCATAGTAATATTAATATTTTTTATTATTTTTTCGATATTTAATTTTCAGAGCAAGGTATTTATTGGAGACTCCGGTACCTTAATAGTCGGATTTATAATTGGATATATTTTAATTAAGTTACATAATTATGAAAAAATTCATAGTGATGTTATATTTTCATTCACAATAATACCATTTCTTGACATGTTTAGATTGATAATAAAAAGATTAATTAATGGAAAAAATCCTTTTAATGGCGATACAAATCATATTCATCATAGACTTATTAAAAAGACCAACTATCACATCACAATACTAGTAATTTTTATTACATTTTTTGTTCCAATTTTAATTAATGTTATTTTTGGATTTAAGTATAATTTTATACTAATTATTTTATCTATATTAGTTTATTTTTTCTTGTTATTAACAACTAGTGATAAAAAAAATAATACTCAGAATTAAAAAAAATAAGAATTACTTCTATGTTTTTATTGGATTAGGATTCTCAATATTTTTTGCTTTTGCAAATAACTTGATTATTGCACGACAACTCAATCCTTCAAATTATGGATTATTTTTTAGTATTTTAGCTATAGTTATGATGTTTGCTAATTTAGTTGTTTCAGGATTGCCCTTTTATTTACAAGATCAAATTAGCAATAAAATGTTTAGTTATAAAAAAATTGGCAATGAAATTTTTTTATTATTTTTGTTATTTATAATTTTTTATTTTATAATTTTAATATGTTGGACATATTTAGGACCAAACACAATAGAAGATAAAAAATTATTGTTGTCATTATCTATTTTGATTGTTTTTAGCCCTTTTATTGAAATAGCAAAAACATTACTACAAACAAAATCAAAATTTTTGAGTATATCAATATTAAATATTACAGTTAACTTTGGAAGATTTTTATTAATAATTTTAGTAATTTTTTCATCATTAAAATTAGATTTAGATACTGTTTCAGTAATATACATTTTGGGCTCTTTTTTTCCTTTTATTATTTCATTATATTTATTTTCAAGATATTTTAATTTGAGATTTGTTTTTACAAATTTTTACAAATTTTTTTCATCTAAATTAATTTTACAGATTCTAAATAAAACTAAATTTTATATTTCCACAAATTTTTTATACTTTGTATATACAAGTTTAGATATTCTGATAATTAAATATAAACTTTCAAATTTTGATGCAGGTATTTTTTTTGCTGCTTACTCTATCATATTGGGTTTGCAGATATTTGGTGAAGCAACTATTAGAACTTTTTCTTTTCAATATTTTAAAAAAATAAAAAGTAATATTAAATCTATCAAATTGTTTGCTTCACAAAATACAAGATTTTTGATGATTTTAGTTTTGCCTTTTTGTTTAATTATATTTTTTTATTCTGATATTATAATTGAATTATTGTATGGAGATAAATATATAATATCTTCGGGAGTTTTAAAATATTTGGTTTTTTTGGTACCTTTAAGAATTATTTCTACAAATCTATCGTTAATAACTATTACAAAAAAAAGGGCTTACTATAATTCTATTATTTTATTAACAATTCTTGTGATAAAAATTCCATTAATGTTAATTTTAATTCATTATTTTGCTCTAGTTGGAGTAGTCATTTGTCTAATAACTTTAGAGATATTAAATTTAATGTTAATAAGTTATTTTAATAATCAAAAAATTTTAAATGCAAAATAAATCAGATAATATAATATTTTTTTCATCACTAGAATGGAATACTCAAAGACAAGTTGTTCATGAATATTGTGAATATTTGTCACAAAAACATAAAAAAGTATTATTTATTGAGAATACTGGTGTTAGATCAATAAAATTTAAAGATAGCTCAAGACTAGCAAGAGCTATATTTAATCTTTTTAAGTTAAAAAATCTTTTCTATAAAATTAATGATAATCTAACAGTTTTTAGACCGATTTATTTTCCATTTTTTCAATATTCAAAAATTATGAGTTTTATTAACTCAATAATTATATTTTTTTTTATAAATTCATGGATAAAAACAAATAAAATAAAATCTTTAAGTGCAGTGTCATTTCTGCCAACTCCTTTAGTACAAAAATTATTAAATTATTTAGAGCCAAAGAACTTAATTTATTACTGTATAGATAATTTGGCAATAAAGTCTTCAAACATTAAAATTTTTAAAAAATATGAAAAAATCTTTATTAAAAATTCAGATCTAACTATATGTACATCAAAAAAGTTGGAAAAAAACGCAAGAAATTATACTGACAACGTGATCTATGTGCCTAGTGGGGTAAATTTTAAAAAACTTAATGAGACAAAAAACAATATCCTTATTTCAGATAAATTATTTTTCGAGAACTTAAAAGGATTAAAATTTGGATTTGTAGGATCTGTAAGAGAAATTATTGATTATAAATATATAGATAAATTAATTAATGAGATAAATAATTCATATTTTATTTTTGTTGGACCAATTATCGATGAACCTCCTGAATATATTAAAGAAAATAAAAAAATTTTTTTTTTAGGAAGCAAGTCGCATGCAACGATCTCGACTTATATTAATAATTTTGATTTATGTTTGATACCCTATATAAAAAATGAATTTACAGATGCAATTTATCCGACAAAAATAAATGAGTATTTGAGTCTTGGTAAACCAGTAATAGCTACACCCACATATGAAATTAAAAATTTTAATCATTTTAATCAAAATATTATAAATATTTTAGATTTTAAAAAAAACATTAACGATCAAATAAAAAAAATACTTTCTGAGAAAAAAGAAGATTTAAGTAAATCAATTTCGTCCGAAAATGATTGGTTAAAAAGATTTGAAAAAATTGATTTTAGTTTAGAACATATTAAAAATGATGAAAATGATGAAAATGATGAAAACTTAATACCCAATCTTTATAAAAATTTTAAAAGAAAATTATTTTACTTATTAAAGCCTATAATTTTAATTTTATTTATTTATGTTTTTGCAACTAGCAGTTTATTCATTAATTTCATTAGCTCTAAATTAATAATCACAGATAATGGTTTAAACAATGCTGATACATTGATAATTTTTAGTGGTTATGGATCTTCTAATTACTATAATTTTCAGTATAGAAATAGAATAGATGATGCTAAAATTATCATTAAGGAAAATGAAATTAAAGATGTCATAATTTATGGAAGATCAAATATATTTAATGAAAATCAATTAATTTCATCTGTATTATCGCAAAATGCTAAAGACATTAAATTTACGTTAATTAATGATAAAGTAAGAAATACTAGAGATAATTTGCTCAAAGTAGATAAAATATTAAGTCGGTTAAAAAAAGATAAAGTGCTATTTATCAGCACTCCCTTGCTTTACAAAAGAGTCGATCTTCTTTGGAAAAATATTACACAGAAGGAAATAATCTTTCCAGAAACATTAAGTACAAAAAAAATTAAAGAAAATAATATTAAAAATAAAAATCAAATTTTAAAAGTCACTTTATATGAATATTTAGCTATTATATTTAATTATTATAAAGGATGGATTTAATTTTTTAAAAAATTGAGAATTAATTATAAAATTTAAATTTATTTAGAATATTTCTGTACCAAAAATTATTTATATGATTATAAGGTTGAGTAATGAAAAATTTAATTTTAGTTATAGGTGGTGCCGGTTTTGTTGGATCGAATCTCATTAAACATTTAATTAAAAATTCAAAATATAAAGTTTTAAGTTATGATAACTATTCAACTGGATTAAGTTCAAATCATTTTAAAAATTCAAGAGTTCAATATATTAATGCTGACTCAAAAAATATTTCTAAAGTTCTAAAAAATAAAAAAAAAAATATTAAAGCAATTTTTCATTTTGGAGAATTTGCGAGAATATATCAAAGCTTTATAAAGTTGGATGAGTGTTTTGACTCTAATGTGATAGGCACACATGAAGTTTTTAAATTTTGTTTAAAAAATAAAATAAAACTTATCTATTCAGCAACCTCAGCAACATTGGGCAATTATGGAAATGATAAAAATTTATCACCGTATGCATTTACTAAATCTAAAAATTTAGAACTGTTAGAAAATTACAAAAGATGGTTTGGTTTTAAATTTGAAGTAATATATTTTTATAATGTTTATGGACCTATGCAAATTTCAAAAGGTCAAATGGCAACTGTAATTGGTATATTCGAAGAATGCTATAAGCAAAATGCTTTTCTTCCAGTGGTCAGACCAGGAAATCAGTCAAGAAATTTTACTCATATTGATGATACAATTAAAGTTTGTCTAGAGGCTTTATCAAAAAATAATTGTCAACATTATAGTATTTCAAATAAAAAAAGTTATACAATTCTTCAGGTCGCAAAAATGTTTAGTGCAAAAATAAAATTGTATCCAGAGCGACCAGGAGAAAGATATAAATCTTCGATTATAAATAAAAATTTAAATAATAAAATTATTAATAGATTTGGCAAGATTGACTTAAAGCAATACGTAAAATCGTTTAAAAATTCTTTGATTGCTAAAAAAGACTGATATTTTGTCTGATTTTGCATAATTTAATGATTAAATATATTTACAAAATTTATATTTTAAGTATAAACCCTTTGCCGGTGATTATTGCGTAGGTGTTATACCCGATCCCATTCCGAACTCGGAAGTCAAGCCCTTCAGCGCCAATGGTACTTTGTCTTAAGGCACGGAAGAGTAGGACGTTGCCGGCATTTAAGTTTGAATTATGAAAATTAAAAGCTCATTAAAATCTATAAAAAAAAGAGACTTAAACTCAAAACTAGTGAGAAGAAGAGGTAGAGTTTACGTAATTAATAAAACTAATCCAAAATTTAAAGCAAGACAAAAGTAGTTTT
>ENA-UOXV01000698-UOXV01000698.1-marine-metagenome-genome-assembly--contig:-NODE-698-length-48612-cov-6.562102_pt1 | contig 48612 bp, 60 predicted proteins | sample MGYA00238165_ERZ766961 | MGnify/ENA primary metagenome ERZ766961 (study PRJEB28924, sample SAMN03173240) | marine metagenome | biome: Marine; feature: Water; material: Subsurface seawater | place: North... | reverse complement strand
CTTCGGAGTTGGACGAAAAGCCCAGCCGTTTCCAGCCGAAAACTTTAGATCCGTAGCTCTACAACACCAACTATCTCTGCGAAGGCTTGACTAAGGCCAATTTTGATAGGAACCAGCTATTACCGGGCTCGATTGGCTTTTTACCCCTAATCCCAAGTTAGAAAAACACTTGTCCGTAGAACTTCTTCAGGCCTCCACGACATCTTACTGCCGCTTTACCTTACTCAGGATTAGTTCGCCCGGATTCGGGTCAACTCCGAGTGACTTTAGGCACTTTCACACCTGATTGCCTCGTTACCTGCGCAATTCTCGCTTTCGCTTCGGCTTCCCATACAATGGTTAACCTTGCCACTCAAAGAAACTCCCTGGCCCGTTATTCGGAACGTACGATACAACACCGTAATGCCGTATCTATCTATAGCTATTAGGTTTCAGGGTCTTTTGACTCCCTGCTAGGGGTACTTTTCAACTTTCCATCACTGTACTTGTTTGCTATCTGACTCGAGGAGTATTTAAGGTTAGAAGTTGATGACTCCTATTTTCACGCCACATATCCAAGTGACACTACTCTGGATACTATCAATCCATGCATCATTACCTCTACGGGGCTATCACCCTGTATTGCGTATCTTTCCAGATAACTTCGAGTTCTGATGCGACAGACGTAAGACAGTCCATACACCACACGTCCAATACATTTCTGTAAGGGATTCGGTTTGCCTTGTGCTGTTTTCGGTCGCTCTTACTAGCAGCATCTCTATTGATTTCTTTTCCTGCGGGTACTAAGATGTTTCAATTCCCCGCGTTCTCCATCCTTAAAGGATCTATTGCGATGTCGCATTCGGATATTCCAGGATCAAGGCCTACATGCGGCTCCCCAGGACTTTTCGCAGCTTGTCACGTCCTTCATCGACTCTCGAGCAAAGTCATCCACCTAATAGCGTTACTGAACACTTTTTTTTGCATGGCATCAATGAATATGATAATCAAAGGGTACTACTTATCACTTCTCTACCTTGATTAGGAAAGCCAAACTCTCCTAACCATTGTTTTTTACTTAATTGTACTTTTGGTACAAACTGGACTCGCCGGGATTCGAACCCGGAACCTCCGCCTCTCTTAGTTAGTGCATGCAAGGGCGACGTTCTACCGTTGAACTACAAGCCCAAAAAAACAGAACTCTTGTTAAAATTTAATGTATTGATTTTAAAAATGTTAAATACTATGGTATGTGTAAAACATAAGAAAAAAAAATAGGAGGTGATCCATCCGCAGGTTCCCCTACGGATACCTTGTGACGACTTAACCCTTCTCACTGAGCCTAGGTTCTTCGTAACTAAAAAGGCTACGCTTCACCTAGACCCTGCTCGACTGGCTTGACGGGCGGTGTGTGCAAGGAGCAGGGACGTATTCACCGGAAGCTGATAACCTCCGATTACTACGGATTCCGACGTCATGAGGCTGAGTTACAAGCCTCAATCTGAACTGAGATAGGTTTTCGAGGATTAGCTTCTCCTTTCGGAGTCGCATCCCATTGTACCTACCATTGTTGCGCGCGTGTAGCCCAGTAGATTCGGACCATACAGACCTACCGTTGCCTACACCTTCCTCCTCTTTTCAAAGGCAGTCCCTTCAAAGTGCTCGATCCCAAAGGTCGCTAGCAATTGAAGGCATAGGTCTTGCTCGTTGCCGGACTTAACCGGACACCTCACGGTACGAGCTGACGGCGGCCATGCAATACCTCTCGGCTCGTCAGGTAAAACCTTTAATCTGACCTTCATTCTGCCGTCGCTACTGGTGAGATTCTCTGTGTGAAGTTAGATTAAACCGCACGCCGCACCCGTTGTAGTGCTCCCCCGCCAATTCCTTTAAGTTTCGGTCTTGCGACTATACTTCCCAGGCGGCCAACTTAACACTTTCGCTACGACACTGCACATTCACGGAGAATATGCAACATCTAGTTGGCAGCGTTTACGGCTGGGACTACTCGGGTATCTAATCCGGATCGCTCCCCCAGCTTTCGTTCCTCACCGTCGGACCCGTTCTAGCTTGGCGCCTTCGCCAAAGGTAGTCCACCTAGGATTATAGCATTTTACCGCTCCCCCAGGCATACTCCAAGCCCCTCCCGGTCCCTAGTTTAGCAATATCCTCTGCACGTCGTTATATTAGGTACAACGATTTCACAAAGGATTGACTAAACCGGCTACGAACGCTTTAAGCCCAATAATTCTGATTCCCACTTGTGGCGCTGGTGTTACCGCGGCGGCTGGCACCAGTCTTTCCCACCACTTATTCGCCAATGTTTTTACCATTGGCAAAAGCCTACACATAGTGTAAGCACTTCGAATTCCCTTATCACACTTGCGTGCATTGTAAAGGTTTCGCGACTGCTGCACCCCGTAGGGCTAGGACCAGTTCCTCAGTGTCCTTCTCCGGGCTATCCCTCTCAGGACCCGTACTGATCATAGACTTGGTGGGCCACTACCCCACCAACTATCTAATCAGGTGCCGTTTCATCCTTACGCGTTGCCTTTGGGAATATGGACATTCCAGTACCAAATTCCTATCCGGTCTTAGCCCCAGTTTCCCGAGGTTATTCCAGACGTAAGGGCAGATTAACGACATGTTACTGAGCCTTGTGCCTCCCACCCGAAAGTGAGATGACTTGCATGTCTAAATCGAATTCGAATAGCAGCAATCTCCCGCAGGATCAACGGGAATTGATATTAAATCCTGTATTATTTTCGTAATAGTCGCAATTATATTGTATTATTTACAACTAGCATAAACTAGTTGATAGAAAGTTACCGATAAACTTCTGAATTAACAAGAGTTCTGTTTGCATTATGTTTAACCTTTATGGGTTAAACACTCATGTTTACTCGTACTGAGTGACCTCGATGACCGTTTGTCATCAAGAGAAGGCGATATCACTACAGAAACCCTGTGCCCTTTATAAAGCTTATTGTGGGCCATTTTTAAGCCATTAATACCCTTTTCTCGTCGACAGAAAAATATTCTATTGCATATCGAAGCGCTGTCCTACCCATATCCCGTCGATATAGCATGACAAAATTATATACTTCTTGCTTATGAGTCTTGGATGCATTCTTAAGTAACCATCCATAAGCCTTCTGCACTAAATCCTCATCATCAAGCATGAGCGCTTTTGCAACCTTTAATCGATCTTCGATAGAGTGTGTCGAGGCTTTTGAACCACCACCATCATGCAAATAACTCACTGCAGCAGCTCTTCGAACATACATTTTTTTTGATCTAGTCCATAAAAACATCTTTTCTTTTAGATCAGGATATTGTAAAAATTGTTCTAGAATATATGGCGCATAACTATCGCAAAGTCCCCAATCATTTACGTATTCATTGAGCCATCTTTCAAATATTGGAAAATCTTTTTTCTTAAGTGTTAGTTGCTTAGCCCAATCAAAAGCAACGATTTTATCCTCTTGAAAACCACTTTTTAATAACACTTCACATAAAGATAAAATTTCTTTTTTTGAAAGGTGTTTTATTTCTTTGAATGTTTTTTTAGCAATTTTATGAATGACTGGATAACGAACACCCCGAAGTTTAATTGGGAATTTAAAGAATCGCTGCATCCCTTTTCTTGCTTCCTCTGAAGAATTTTCTTTGATTTGTTTTCTAACTTCTTTAATGATATCCATCTAATCTCAAACAGTTCCACATTTATAATACCTATTAATGAAGAGTTAAACGAAATGTTTTTGAATAAACACAAATATTCTAACGTCATGCAAAATAGTCTTTCTTTAAATTCCATTGAAGAGTATAAAACTTCCATTCTCACGCACCTACATGAATCACTATCCCTCAAATTAGATGCGCCACTCCATATGCAAAAAATAAAAGAAAAAGAATCCGAATTAAATGCATATGAACATCTTAAAGAGTTACAACCCATCGATGAAGATCACGTGTTTCACCTCGGTGAAGACCAAGATATTTCTCTTGCAACCAATGCAATCTTAAACGGAAAAGTATTTTGGGAACATACGGCTGCTGGTGAAGCAACTCGCCTTGGACTCGGCACCAAATATCTCCTAAATCTCAAAGAATATTCACTTGAAACAATTGCTAAGCACATCTACGAAGAACAACTCAAGGAAGCAAAAACTGAAGAGAGAAAAGAAGCAATCAATAGAGAATCAATTCTTGAAAATATCAAGGAAACAATTGGCGACCACTCATCCCTCCTAGACCTATCACTAGGTGAGCGTCATATGTATCAACTTGCATTCGACATTACTAATCTTGCAAAAAAAGAAAATCACGATCCAAGTGAAGTACTTTCAAAACAATGCATGCTCCTTGTAGTAAACGAAAAAACGCAAGAAGACATCATCAATAATTTCATTAAACATAGTTTCTTTGGATTCAATCCAAAGCACGTTTACTTCATGGTCCAACAATCATTTAACGGCATGCACATTGAAGAAAATAAACTCACATTCGATGAAACATCAGACCAGAATAAAAGATTACATAACCACGGTCAACTAGTAATGCAAAAAACTCATGATAAATCTCTCTTTAGAATGAACAACGGGAAAGAATTTATTTTAGCTACAGAATATGAGTCACTCCTCACAGAGCATGATGATTTAATCTCCTTTAACATAGAAGATCTTGGGTATCTGAATCACTCACTTGATATGCAAAGTATTTCACTCGCACTCGAACTTAAAGAAAAAGGATACAACATGGTAATGGAAATCGTTGCTCAAAATCCTATTCGTCCACAAAAAGGAGGAGCATGCTTTTTTGATCCAATCAGAAATAAAAATGTGATGATAGAATCCTTCCAACTAGGTAATGTTCGAAACGAAGACATCACGCACCTGAATAAAAATGTAAATCATTATACAGATCCAGTAGTTTCATTCAAGGCAGTAAAAGAAAAAGCACTACCTGTAAGTTTCACCGTAAAACAAATCACGCTTGAAAATCAGCAAACAAAAGACTACATATTCCCGTGTCCCGTTCAAGGAGATGTGAATTTTTTAGTAAATACTGCTTTTGTTATGCGAAGTGTGTTAAAATCAATTAACAATTGGAAGTCTCCCGCAACAACGCCAGCTACAATAGTTGCAATGAAGCAGCAAGACGCACAAGAAGGATTTAAAGAATTTATTTCTAGAGATTGAAATAATTAACAAGGAAAGTTCCAACAAACATACCCGCCAGAGATAGTATGAAAAGCAAGGGGATTGAAATACGCAACACATTCCTTTGCTTTCTAAGAATTTCTTTTTTAAGTTCACTTGATTTAGCTCCACTTAAATAATTCTTACGTAGATCAAAAAGTTTGAACATCATTTCAGTAGTTTTAATCATAAACGTATCATTCATAATTTCAATAGAATGATATAATTTCAAAGAAACAAAATCACCACTACGCTCATGCCTTATTTCATTAATCAATCGAGAATAATTATCCCTGAAAAATTTTAGATAAAATATATAATAATTATAACAGCAATTAGAAATAGAAGCATAACCACCTTCAGGACTTTTACTTGAGTAAATAGGTCTTCCACCATTAAATACACATAAGAGAATATAAAAATATTGTCAATAAATCATAATAGAATAATAATAAGTCAAAATAAATAATAGAGTAATAAAAATAGAATGAATGAGATTATCTCATCTGTCTTTTCTTACGTTCTTTCTTCATACGCTTTCTTTGCCACTTCCAGCGCATTTGACCTTTTTTCTTCCAACGTCGTGAACTTCTTTTCATCTGTGCTCAGGAACTCTAGACCCTTTTAAAAGCTTTCGATCCTTGAAAATGACCTGAAGAGATACAAATAAGTATAATTCAAAAAATTTAGAAAAAAAATGGTGCGAGAGCCGGGACTCGAACCCGGGTCACAACGTTGGCAACGTCATATACTAACCACTATACTACTCTCGCAAAATATGGGCCTGCGGGGACTTCCAGCAGACCACATGGGATTGTGCATCTGTTTTGAACCCCGGACCTCTGGCTTTCTTCAAAACCAAAAGCGGCCATATAAGACCAGCGCTCTAAAACCTAGCTGAGCTACAGGCCCATCATCAAAAAGGACGACTAGGCATTATATAAAGATTATCATTACAGTTGAGAAGAATTTTTATAACTCTAGAGGACAATAAGTCTATGACAAACTTATTTCAATTCATAACATTTGAATTTTCAAGTCCCCACCTTAGAGCAACGCGAAGAGCATACAAAGCATTTGCAAAGAACTACAAAGAGATCCAGAAGAAAAAAAAAGGTCCTGCTTATTTTACATCAGTAAACAACAACATTCCAGAAGCCGCAATGGATAAAAACATGCTTTATTTTAATCTTGCAGCAGTTTCATCTTCCTCCTTAAATGCACAACACCAAGCAAGGATGGACAGAAAAATTAATGATCTCGATAAAATTTTAGAGCTTGAACAAACTGCTGAAGATCAATGTAGAAATTTGGGCAGAGAACTTTCAACAGGATTAGAACATTACAATTAATTATTTCTTTTCAGAATTATATATGCGCATAGCCTGAGGAACTGTTTTTTCTTCAACAACTAACGCATGAACCGCATTACAAAATGCAATTGCTTCCTTGAGAGGTTTTTGGTGCACATTTCTTCCAACAGCAGTACCCATAGTGCCGCCTTCATGCATTTGATCATGAACTTCTTGTAAGAATGCTTTCACAGGAACACTGCTTCCACCAGCGCAAATAGTATTCATAGTTCCGCCAGCAGCAACTGCTCTGTTTAATGCTGAGATTGATTTTTTCTTTTTGACAACAGGCATGTTAATTTTAGCAAAGTCAGCACCTAATGCACTAGCAACGCTTGTTGCGCCTGCAATAACTTCCTCAGACTTTTCATCGCCAACAGCCCTACCTCTTGGGTAAATCCAAAATATAGCAACCATGCCATGCTTATGAGCTTCATGTGCTGCCTGAGCAGCTTCTTCTAAAAATATATGTTCATATTCACTTCCTAAATACACAGTGTAGCCAACGCCAACAATATCGAGTCCACTCTGTTTCTTAAACTGAGCAACTTGCTTAACATCAAACCATGATCCACTGAGTGGATCGCTCTGAGTAGTAGGAATAATATTTGTCTTTGAATTTAATTTAACAACATAAGGAATCTTAGGATACTTATTCCCATAGCGAGAAATGAATCCTAACTGAGATGCAAAGCAACCAATTTTTGCCTGAGATGCAATCTTGAAAAAATGTTCAGGATCTGCATCCTCTTTAGCAATACCTTTTCCAAAAAAATCCTTGTGTAAATGTTCAACACGTTGATCACCTGCAAACATGAAGAGTTTACCGCTACCGTATGTGATTTTTTTAAGATTTTTCTCATAGGTTCGTCTTGCTGATCTTGGAACATCTGCTGGAATATTCATTAATTTACCCATAATTATTCCCAGTCTACTACTATTTAAATGTGTTGCAAACGATAAGCTTTAAATACAGCTGACAGATTCTTTGAACCCAAGGACCCATGGTCTAGTGGTTATGACAACGCCCTTACATAACATTAATTTGTTTAAGTGAGGCGTAGATCCCCGGTTCAAATCCGGGTGGGTCCATAGGACGACCATTAGTATGTGAGTCCACTTTGTGCCCTTGTGGTGTAGTCCGGTCAATCATCTCTGATTTTCGATCAGAGGACTCGGGTTCGAATCCCGGCGAGGGCACTATTTTTTATTCTTAGATCCATTGAGTAAAACGAAATGTCAAGGTGTGAAGTGACTTTGCACTTCTTCTGAATTCAAATAAGGGCACTACTTTTCTTTCCTAAAACCTCATAATATTCTTTCCAATACATACATCATGTTCAATGTTGATGCAGAAAAACTAAGCGAAGTATTCTACCAGGATCCTAATATCTACCATGCACTAGCGAGGTTGCTTAAACGTGATGAAAATACACCACTACTTTCTGAAGGCTTAGATAAACCTGCATTAAAAACGCTAATCGATGATGCATATCAAAGAGGAATGAATGGTAGAAAATATATCTTCTGGTGTAGTGATTCATATGCTGAACGAATTCAAGAAGGACTACCTGAGGGCTATAGAGTATATCAGCTAGTGAATGAAAAATTAAGATGTATTTCTGGAGATTGGCTGCGCTCAAGTAAGCAGGTTGCTAGTTATTTTTCAGGAGTGGATAAAACACCACTCTTCACTCAAAATGTACCTTATGAAGGACTATATGGCGTCAGAGATTGGGTTGATGATGATGAGGATGGAATGTCTTTTGATGTTCTTAAGAAACACCACATGGATGAATTAGCAGGTCATGGCCTAGAGGTAATTGTATTAAATGAAACCACTTGAATTAATTCAAACCATTCCTAAAGGTAAAGTTACTACCTATAAGATTCTTGCAGAAGTATGTAAAAAACATCCAAGAGCAATTGCATCCACTATGAAACATAATAAGGATCCACTAAATATTCCTTGTTATAAAGTCATATCTCACTCTGGAAAAATAGGTGGCTATAGCGCTGCAGATGGAGTAAAAAGTAAGATGGAACTACTCGAAAAAGATGGCGTAATTATCAAAAACGGCGTTATAGACCCTTCATTCTTCCACCATTTCTTATAATTTGCAATATATTTATATACGCTAGAGAGACATAATTTACATGGCTGAAGACAGTGACAAGATATTCAATATTCTCTTTGAAGGAGACGAAGTTACGTGGCAGTCCATTCTCCATGACTTAGTTAAATCTGGAGAAATCGATCCTTGGGATGTAGACGTTTCAATACTTTCGACTAAATATCTTGAAATGCTGGCAAAGTTAAAAGAGACGGACTTTAGAGTCTCAGGAAAAGTTGTTCTTGCAGCAGCAATTCTCCTAAAAATAAAATCAAATAAACTCATGGGCGAAGAAATGACCCACTTTGAAAATTTACTTAGGCAACCAGAAGAAAGTGAATTGCTCGATGACTATCTTGATCCAATGGATCTCAATGAACAACTCGCTGCTCTTGAAAGGAACAAAGAAAAGCCAAAATTGATTCCAAGAACTCCTCAACCAAGAGAAAGAAAAGTAACTATTTTTGATCTTATTGATGCACTTCAACACACACTAGAATACAGAAAAAGAAAAGTATCCAGAGTAGTTGCTGTAACACCAGAAGTTAAAGCACCAGAACATACAAGAGACATTACAGAAATTATTCGCGAAGTATTTGGTAACATTAAGCAACACTTCAGAGAAAATAAAAAAGAGATAATCAGTTTTGATGAACTCTCTCCATCGCAAAGTAAAGAAGATAAAATCATGACATTTGTCCCACTCCTACATCTTACAAACCAAAGAAAAATAGATATTGAGCAAGAACAACACTTAGCACCCATCTTTGTAAAGATACTTAAGGAGAACACGGAGAATAAAGAACATGCAGACAATTGAATTAAGTAACGATCAAAAAGAATTTCTTAAAACACTAGTAGTAAGAGCAAAAAAAGACTTTGAAAAAGAAAAATCAATGATACTTAGCGACTTATCACCTACCTTTTTAAAGGGCGAAGCGCTTACAGAAGAGTTTTTGAAAGACCTTGAAAAACTACTACGATGACTGAACCATACCTACAATTTCAACAATTACAGCAAGAGATACAACAGCTCTACGATAGTCTTGAACAGATTGCAGGACAACGAAATCAAGTTGCAATAGCAATTACTGCAATCACAGACATAGAAAAAGTCGAAAACGTAGACATCATGGCTCCACTAATCAATGGTATTTTCTTTAATGCTAAAATTGACAAAGTAACAGAGTTTCGAGTGAATGTCGGAAATGGAGTAGTTGTTAAAAAAACTCCAGAAGAGACAAAAACACTCATGCAAGAACAAATTGTAGAAATGGATAAAATCACAAAGGACCTCACCATGAAACTAGGTGAAAAGCTAGAATCAATTCAAAAAATAGAGGGTAAATTACAAAATGTTTAAATTCTTTAAAGACAAGCTCAAAGGAGCTGTCGAAAAGTTTTCTAAAAGTGTTGATGAAGAAGGTGAAGATATTGAAACAACGGAAGAAGAAGTCATAGATGAATCTCCAAAGATCTTCGATAAAGAACCAATTGTAGAAAAAGAAATCCATGAACCTGTAGAACTTCCCAAAGACGATGCACCAAAGGAAGAAAGTATCCCACAAGCACCACTAGCTGAAGAAAAAATTGAAGATCCTGTTGTTGAAAAAGAACCTGAACAAATCACTAAAGAAGAAGAAATAAAAGAACCTACTACAGAAGTTACAGAACCAATCATTGAAGAACCTAAGGAAGAAGAAATCTTAGAACCAATCACAGAAACTGCCAAAGAAGTAATTACAGAAGAGACAGTAGCTGAAATTAAAGAAGAAGAATCCATCACCATTACTAAAGAGCCAGCAGAGGAAGAAGAACCTATTGAAACTATGCTCCTCGATAAAGAAGAAGAGCTTCCCTCTGCACAATCCATCATTGAAGAAATTAAACTTGAAGATGCTGACAGTGATGACGCACATGAAGTTAAACTAGAAGAAGTAAAATCTGCTCCAGTCGAAAAAGTTGTTGAAACTCCAAAAGTTCCTGAGCCAAAAGAAGTAGAAGAAGAAAAAGGATTCTTTGGAAAGCTTCTTGCTAAAAAAATTAACGATGATAAATTCGAAGCCCTTTTCTTTGAACTTGAAATAATTCTTCTGGAAAACAATGTATCTGTTGAAGTAATTGATAAAATAAAAGCAGATATGAAAGAAGAAATTGTCGGAAAGCCGCTTAAACGCTCCAAGATACTAGACATCATCCAAGACACACTTGCTAAAAGTATAAAAGAAGTATTAACTATTGATCACATTCCATTCGATAAACTTATTGAATCTAAAACTCCATACGTGGTATGCCTTCTTGGCATAAACGGATCTGGAAAAACAACAAGCATTGCAAAATTAGCAAGCAGGCTCAAAGATCAAGGAAAAACCGTTGTTCTCGCAGCAGCAGATACATTTCGTGCAGCAGCAATTGACCAATTACAAGAACACGCAGACAACCTTGGATTAAAACTCATTAAACATGACTATGGAAGTGATCCTGCAGCAGTTGCCTTTGATGCAATTGAGCACGCAAGAGCAAAGAATGTTGATGTAGTACTTATTGATACGGCTGGAAGAATTCATTCTAATACGAACCTTATGAATGAAATGAAGAAGATCATCAAAGTATCAAATCCTGACTTGAAGATATTCGTTGGCGAGAGTATAACTGGAAATGATTGTGTTGTGCAAGCAAATGCATTCAATGAGGCAGTAGGTATTGGCGGCATCATCCTTTCTAAAGTAGATATAGATGAGAAAGGCGGCGCTGCAATTTCTGTAAGCTATGTTACCAAAGCACCCATTTTCTACATAGGTACAGGTCAAGAATATAAGGATCTTGAAGTATTCAATCCAGCTAAAGTTTTAGAATCACTTGGTCTACAGTAGATTATCTTAAATATTTTATCGCATGCTTAAAAAAGGGTTGAAAATGATTATTTTTTGCCCACCTCAAAATTTCTTCATTCTCAAGGGGATCTAAAACAAGACACTCACATTGATCATCCTTAGCAATCAAATAAGCTCTATCCACAATACTAAAAAAAGAGACAGTACATATGAAATCAGGCTCTATTACCGCAAGTAAAACCTTGAATGTTTTCTTTAAGATAAAATCTTCTTCAGTTAATTTTAGAAATTTTGAATTTTTTTCAGGAACAGGCATCTCATCGATTTGATAATCCAAAAAACCAATAGTTCCAGTTACATCGCCCATTGGCTTGAATTCTACTTCTTTACTCAACTGAGAACTCATTTCTTCACCAAAAACAATCCTATCAACAGGTTGATTTCTTACGCGATATACATCCTTAATAATGTGCCACTCCATACATCCGAGACATTCAAGACAATTATATATTTATTCATTCTCGTCTGAAATAAGCATTCGAAAAGTATTTAAAGTCCTTTTTCTGTAGTTCTACCCGGGGAAACACATGGTACATTACGCAGAAAGCTTCAAAAGACCGTTTACTAATTTTAAGAGAATAGTCCTAGGTATAATCGTTTCTGCAGTTCCTATTCTCAATTTTGCAGCAGCTGGGTATGCACTAGAATGTGCAAGGACAGCAGTGAATAATAATTTTGAACTTCCATCCTTCAAAGAATTTGGAGATCTCTTCATGCATGGATTCTTCGCAACACTCATCAGCCTAATTTATTCAATACCACTATTCATTCTCCTAGGAGTATTCACAAATATTTCCATGAGTCCATTCCTATCACCATTTAGAGCAGATTTTCTAGTAAGCCTCTTAGGACTTGGAATAACCACTCAGTTTTTAATTACCATAGTATTCATATTTACCATGTATCTCATACCTAATGCAATTCTATCATACGCATTCAATGAGAAAGTAAGCAGTGCATTCGTATATGATCGAATGAAAGAAAGATCACTTGATAAAAACTATCTTAAAAATTGGTTACTTGTTTCAGCAACATACGTACTCCTCATTGCAATATTTATCCAAGTACCTGTTGTAGGAGTAAGTATAGCAACATTTCTTGCAAGCATAGTAGGATTAAGTATCCTAGGAGAAGTATATGACGCTTATTGACATCGTAATTCGATTAATCATTGCAGGAATTTTTACCGCCATTTCATTAGGTTTACTTAAGTTCACTTTTTTCATAACCAAAAAAGAACCTAATCATGCACACAACTTAAAAGCATCAGGAATACTTGCAGGCTCATTATTTATCTTCTCGTTTTTTCCAAATGTAATTTTAAGTATGATTGCAGCACTCATTGGTCTACTTGCAATTAAGTACTTCTACATTCACGACTGGAAACAAACACTCCATCTCTGGGCTATATGGATGGTTCTTTGGATTGTATTGATTTTATTTGTTGTAGGTATTACAATTGTAATCCTTCCAACACCATCAGTTATTTGAGAATTCTATATTGCCCTGTAAATAGATGCCTTGTCTTAACTCAACAGGCCTCCACAAATCAATCACTAATTCTGCTTCAAGCCAACTAGCAAGTTCCTTTGGATTTCCAATAGTTGCGCTAAGACCAATTATCTGTAATTTAGGTACTAACTGTTTCATAAGCGTAATAACTACTTCCAGAGTAGGTCCTCTATGAAGATCATTAAGAAGATGTATCTCATCAACAACCATAGTAGATACATAAGGGATCCACGACACATTGTGACGAAGTAAAGAATCTATTTTCTCAGAAGTGCAAATAATGAGATCATAATCAGCAAGTCTAGACTCAGTTGAATCCATATCACCAATAGTGAGTGCAATTCTAAGAAGTCCTGCATATTTTTCCTTGAACGCTTTATACTTCTCAACAGCTAAAGCACGCAGAGGTACAACGTAAATGCCCTTACCCTTGCCTTCCATAATCCCTTTAACAAGAGCTATTTCACCAACTAACGTCTTACCAGAAGCTGTTGGAGTACAAACAAGAAGGTTTTTACCATCAAGCAGTCCTGCCTCGATAGCCTTATTCTGAGCAGGTCTGAATTCAGTGACATCTTTTGCTAAAACATTCAATAAGTCTTCAGGGATCCTATCTTTGACATCTTCAACTAACATACTAAAGAGAAAATGCTTCTAGGTTTTAAACATTTTCACACCAACATACACTAATCTTTATAATTACGTTAAAGACCCACATACCATGCAACTAAATCATCATTGTGCATCGGTACTACCTTTCCATCTAGATGATAAAGGACAATTACTTCTGATTTTAGAGCAAAAAGATCCAGGATACAAAGTACCATTCTTCGATAATGGACTAAACTGTTTTGGTGGAAATTGGTCACCTGAAGATGAGAGTCGAGCACAGACAATTGAGAGAGAATTACAAGAAGAATTTTGGGAAAGGTATGAAGCACCTGAAGATTTAAATGAATTACTAGGTGAAGATTTTCTTAAAAATCAACCAACCGTAATTGCTCAGTATGATTCAGCTTCAATAAGAAAACTTAGCCAATTTAGTACATTAATGTATGGTGGTGAATTTGCAGCCAATTATGCAGTCTCAGTAGTAAATCCAGTTGTACGAAATAAATTAACTTATGGATCCACAGTTTTCACAAAAGAATTATCTGCTGATGAATTATTAGAGGCTAGAAAGGTAGTTGACTTTTTTAATGGAAAATTAACCACAGATAATCTAAAATGGGAAGTCAAACAACAATAGTATCTATTGATGATATAAATAAACACTCCATGAAATTTTCGTGGGGTTATGACCATGTAGTAAATGATTTAACAAAAAAAGGAAAACTACCAAAAAGTGCTGGAATACTTAGACCCCTTAATTCAATCTCAATTAAGCCCTTAAGAGGTGGAACAAGAGGTAAAGATACAACCCATGCAGCCTTTAAAAGAGCTCACGATTATAAACAATAGAGAAATAATCTATACTAAACTCTTGTGAAACTTACCATTAGAACTAATTACGCCATCTGCAGCTGACGTTGCTTTCTTCCCTACTCGATCAGTAACTCTGCCACCTGCTTCTTGAACAAGTAAAATACCTGCAGAAATATCTCCAGGCTTAACATTAAAATCAAAAGAAGCATCTGCTCTCCCATGAGCAACCATAGACATGTGAAATGCAGTTGATCCATAAGATTGAGGACGAACTCGCCTCTCTCTTGCCTCGCGCATAAATGCAGACATTAATCTAGGATGACGAATGAGTTCTGTACTAACTAAATACACAAGCGGATCTTTTTTTGTACTCTTAGACACACTAATTTTCTTTCCGTTGAAAAATGAACCTTTACCTTTCTCTGCAGTGTACATCCACCCTAAAGCTGGAAAATAATGAACAGCAACAATGGGCATACTTTTCTTCTCAAGTGCAATAGCAATACCAAAAAAAGGAAATCCACGTGTAAAGATTGCAGTTCCATCTATTGGATCAACAACCCAGCGAAACTGAGATTTTTTTTCAAGTTCAGGACGTTCTTCACTCCAAGCGCCATGAGTTGGAAATGATGTAAGAAGCTCTTTAAGAATTATTTTTTCTGATTCCTTATCTATTTCAGTAACTATTTCTCGACCTTTTTTAAATGAAATTTCATGATCTTTATCATAATGCTTCATCACATAAGAACCTGCTTTCTTTGCAGCGTTTATTGCAACATTAAGATATTTAGTCATACCTTATTTTAGAAAAAGAACTATTTAAGCGTTGCGTTCTTCTTTGTATTGACGCCTATGACTTCCATACTTATCAATAGGAGAATATTTGGGAGGAATTGCTTTCACCGTAGGTTTATTTGTCCAAGGAGAAATGTCCTTCATTGTATATTTACCAGTGTCTACACACTTCATAATACGTCTCATTCTTTATCGCACGAAAATAAACCTTTTTTCTTTTGTGCAAATTTTTCAATGTTAGAAAGATGTGTCTTCAATTGCTTTTCAGCAGATTTGTAATCTTTATCGATTATAATAATTGTGTAATTTCCAGCTCCTGAATACTTAATTGAACAGGTTTCAGTAATTTCTTTTTCCAGAGCTTCTTTTACCAATGAAATACCATCAGGCTCAGAGAAGGATAAGGTGAATATTTCTTTTAATGAAACTTCTTCAGGTTGGATTTTATCTCGAACATAAGCTTCCATTTCATCACCAAATGTTTTGATGATTTCACTCCCTTTTTGTTCTTCTTCTACAATATCTGTGAAGAAATCATACACATAATTGTATTCTGCATGAATTTGACTTACAAGATCTCTTAATTGTTTATTATCTATCTCATTTTTTTTAGCAAATTTTTCGAGTAGTTTCTCAGCTTTTTGTTCCCGTTTTATAGCAGTATTGAAGTTTCTTTTTTGAATTTCTGTAACTCTTCTTAGACTTAGATCAATGTGACCTTTTTCTCTATCAATCTTAAGAATTTTTACAACAATTTTCTTACCTTCAACAACGTAGTCTCGAATATTTCGAATACGTCCTGGACTAATTTCAGAAATGTGAATTAATCCAGTTTTTCTACCATAATGATCTAATACACAAAAAACAGAGTTAGGATTTACTTTTGTGACGCTAACTAGAACTAGCTCATCCTCACTAGGTAATCCCACTCGATCAAGAAGCATTAGTTAAGAACCTCTAATACTTGCGCTGTAATCTCTGCTTTACCACCGGTTGGTTTAGCGAGCTGTTCACCACATACTAAGCAAGTAACAGGTGTTGATGATTTTCCAAATAGTACTTGTTCGTTTTCACACTTAGCGCAGCGAACTTTAATGAATTTACTTGATATAGTTTTTACTTCTGACATGTTAAGCCTCCTCTATCTAGAAGCTCAGGGGCCTTTTTAAAGGTTTTCACCATTCACGAGCAAGGTTGCAGCCTTTACAGCTCCGCCCCTCCCTTGCTCCTCTAGACGTCTTGGGATGTGGTGTTCATGATAATGAGGAATTATTTGACCAGAACCAGGGCCACAATTAACAAATATATTATAATCCGCTGGCGCTTCATGAAGAAAACGATGATTATCCATACATCTAGCATTTACTGGATCTATGAACTTAGGAGGACTAACAGCAATTCCATTGTAAAAACTATCAAGATGCAAAGAATCAAATTCATCAATTAACGCTCTTTGAGCAAGTGCCCTATCGCGAATAAATGAACTAATTTCGGCATCCATTAGCTCATCAAGAACAACTACTGGTTTTTTAGGAATAAGTAAAAAATGTCCAGGAGTTGCAGGCGTTACAGAAAGCATAGCAAATGAATGATTACTTTCAAAAAATATGTTAGTATCGCTTCGAGGATTTTGATATAATGTTGTAAATAAAGTATCTTTAGTCATAAGGAATATAATGAAGCCAAGTTTTTTAAAGGTACCTCCACTAAAGACTATATGAAACTACTAGACGTCCATTGCCACCTCGATAACACCAAATTCGATGAAGATAGAGATGAAGTGATCAAGAGAGCAGAAGAGGCAGGTCTTAAAGTAATTCTTACAGCAGGAACTGATCCTAAATCAAATAAAGCATCTCTAAGGTTAGCTCAAAAATACCATATTGTTCAAGCAGCCCTAGGCGCATACCCTATCGATAAAGATGGAAAGACCATTGACTGGGACGTTGATAAAGAAATTCTATTCATTAAAGAAAATAAAGACAAAATCAAAGCAATAGGTGAAGTAGGTATGGATTTTTCAGATAGTGAAACTGATAAAGTAAAACAAGAGGAAATTTTTGTAAAGATGATTAAGCTTGCAAAAAAGTTTCAAATCCCAATCATAGTTCATTCCAGAAAAGCTGAAAAAGAAGTTATTGATGTGCTGGAAAGAGAAAAAGCAAGAAAAGTAATCATGCACTGTTTCTGCGGTAAAAAAGGGCAAGTTAAACGTGCAGCAGACCTAGGATATGGATTTTCAATTCCTGCAAATGCACAAAGAGCTCAAAACTTCCAAAGCATCATCAAAGAAGTAAACATACGTCAGATATTTACTGAAACAGACGCTCCATATCTAGGACCTATTCGAGATAAGAGAAACGAGCCTGCAAATGTAAAGAACACCATCGATGTCATTGCAGAAATAAAAGGATTTAATCCCAAAGAAACAGCAAATACCATATTTATGAACTATCTTCAATGGTTTTAGTATAGTGGCAAAATTTAAATAGTACGTTACCTACATAATTTCTATGAAAATTACTATTGATACCGTAAATGATTCTAAAGAAGATATTAGAAAAGCAATAAGCATCATTCAAAATATCATTGGTGATGAGCAAATCTCTACGCCAACTACTGCAATGACGACAAGCAGTGACTTTACACCCATGCCAACATCTAGCGATATTCTAAATGATGTTCTAAATAATCCCATTAAAGATGAACCTGATGAAGAAAGTAAAGAAGAAGAATTAGGTTTTGTGACCTATTAATTTTAAATTATCTTGCTATTGTTTCATTATTTAGTGTATTCACAATCCTAGAAGGTCTTCCAATAAGTTCTCCTTCAGAAATTGCAATATGTATCTTACCTTTAATCTCGCTATGAATACCGTCAATCTCTTTAGCATATTCTTCGCCTTGTTTATTTACACTAGTAGTAATGATTGGTTTACCAAATGCCTTGATAACATCACTCATCCAGTGATCAGGTATTCTAACGCCAATACTTTGGTTTCCTGAAACATTATGAGCAATAACATGAGGATTATACAATTTAGCAACAATGGTTACTGGACCAGGTAATTGTGCTAGTTGCTCTTCTGTTACATCACAGTGCTGTACTATCCACTCTTTTGATGGTGCAATTACGGAAAAAGGATTATTAGGTCTGCTCTTTGCAACTCTTACTTTAGCTACTGCTTCTGCATTTGTCGCATCGCAGCCAATACCATATATAGTATCTGTAGGATAGACAAATAGTTTCCCCTCCTGGAGGTACTCTAACATCTCTTGTTGATAGAGTGTGAATTCTTCTTTGTTTACGATTCTCATTATACTTTTAGGTAGACCCAAGAAGTTTTTAAGTCTTGCGTAAATATATACTATACTTAAAACAAAAATAGAATTAAAAAGAAAGAACTGCCCTCGGGAGAGGAGCAGGGGAGGTGTTTACGGGAGAAAAGTAGAGCGTACAGATTGACGCCAGGTATAGTCTTCAATAGTCGCTATTGTTTCGACATAGTCGTCCCAATTCATGTATCCTTGTTTTTTGAAATTCATTTTAGTAGCCTCTTAGTATGTGTTCTATGATGAAATTTGCTTTTTCTCGCTCAATTTCACCAGCGTATTTTGCAGATCGTACAACGTATAATGCGAATGAGTCAACTTCAGTCATCTTACATCCACCACTCACTGCATTGCAGTTCAAAACTATCGGTGTTGGTTCGTTTTGTTAAGTCAGTTATCTGTGTGTAAAATAGGTCCTGGATGGTTTTATGCGTTAAATCAATCATTTTTGGGGTCTCCTTTGGGGCAGGGGGGTTTGCCACCAATATAATGTAGATATCATGGGTCCTTTATATACGCCGCAACAGAAGATGTCCAGTGGAAATGTGTTAAAGCAAGAATTTAGGAGAATAAGAGTTTGTTATATAAGGGCACTGGACAATTAAATGACAATCAGAATTCAGTAAGTTTCTTAGTTCCGCCGTAAGTAAGGATACTTGTTGTACCTTCGCTGCCGCCTTCTTTTTTTTCAACAGTGATGTATACACCCTCTTCAAGCTTTTTAACCGTTCGTTGAAACGTTTTATAACTACCAACACCGCCTGATTTTTCATATTGCTTAAAGATATCACCAATTTTCCTACCAGAATTTAACTTAATTAAGTTAAGTACTTGCTGTTCTCTTGCTGCAAGTTGCTCAGTTTCCTTAATCATATAAGATTCTAATTTACTAAGTGCATACGTAGCATTCTTTACTTCAATTTGCTGTTGAGAGTGATCTTCTGCGTGTTGTCCTGCAGTCCTGAGCATATAGAGTCCTGCTCTCACATCTTTTAACTCTGCAGCCTTCCTTGCCAGAAGCAAGAATGCGTCATCACTAAATACACCAGAAACAAATGCATACTTCATTCTCTGCCGTAGGATTTCAATAGTTTCCTCTTCGCTATATGGTTTGAATTCAACTAAATCTGGAAGCAATCGAGATTTAATTCGCTCATCTAGATCAGTGAGCCAGGAAGGATAGTTTGTTACGATCAATAATGATTTTCTGTAGAGTTCTTCAAGAAGGCTGTAGAGAAAATCTAAATCTTCAGCCTTATCAACTTCATCAAGCACAATTACTGCGCCAGTGTTCTTATTTACAATTTCACCAACTAAACGAAGAAGTTCATCTGTTTTCTTATTTTGTGTAAACTTGTATCCCATTTGGTCACAAATTTCGAGCATTACTTTGTATGTTGTATTCTTACTCCAACAATTAATGTAAATTGGAAATATATCATCAGTTTGTTCTTCAAGATCTTTAAGTAAATGTCTTACCCCAGCAGTCTTACCAATACCTGGCTTACCATGTACAAACACATTTCGACCATTTCTCTTTTGAAAAATAGGTTTTATAGCATTAGCAATAGTTTTCTGCTCTCGCTCCCTAAATGGAATTAGCTTTGGCAAATAATCAAAGTCCAGAGCTTCAACGTTGGCAGTAAATAATGACTCGCCATCCTTGAGCATATCCTTAAATAAAGACATAATAATAAAAAAAGAAAAAATAGCTATTTAAACTTTTAGCTATTCCTCAGAAACTGTTTCAACCTCTACTTCAGAATTATCTACAATAGTTTCATTAGAATCCTCGTCTAATGATTCTTCCTCAGATGCTTCTTCTTCAGTTGTTTCTTCAGCAGTATCTTCTACAGGCTCTAGTTCTGCAAGAAGTCTATCAATTTCAGCTTCAATAGCACTAAATGGTTGAGCTCCTTCGAACGCTTTTCCATTCACAAAGAATGAAGGTGTTCCAGTAACGCCTGCTCGTGATCCATCAAGAGCATCTCGTTTTACAGATGCAGCATAAGCTTCACCCTTTAATTCGCGAGTAAATCGCTCAACATCAAGACCAACTTCTTCTGCGTACTTAATTAAATCCTTTTCAGTTAAATCATTAGGATTTTCAAAAACTTTATCGTGATATTCCCAGAACATACCTTGTGCGCTTGCAGCTTCAGCAGCTTCAGCTGTTTTTTGAGCAAAGTTGTGAAACCCTAGTGGAAAGTGCTTGAATACAAGTTTAATTTTACCTTCGCCGGCAAGTTCTTTAAGACCTACAACAGCAGGTTCCCAACCAGGATGTTGAGATTGGAATTCTCCAATAAGCTGAGCATTTTTGCCCGCAGCAGCCCCACAATATGGGCACTGAAAATCTGAATATTCAATAACTACTATTTTTGCATCTGCAGGACCAAGAAACGGATCTGCAAGATCAATTGGTTCGAGAATTTCTACATTGTTTCCGCATCCAACTAAAAGGAGCATGGAAATCAGTAATAACCCCACAATCATGTTTGATTTCATAGAAATGAAAAGACTAATAGCGTTTATAAAATTAGTGTATTACATCCAAAGGAACCTTTAAATAGGCTGAGATGATCGTTTAGATATGGCAGCAAAAGAATCCAAGGATGAACAAGTAGGTTTTCATAAAGGCGCACTATCAACTCTAGCAAAAGAGAGACAAGAATTAGGCAGAATATTAAGTATTGTAGAACAACTCATGCAAATGCATGTAACTGCTCTAAAGGATCTCGGTGTTGATCTTGATAAAATTGCAAAAGAAGCTGAAAAAGCATCTGGCAAGAAAATGGAAGATTTACTCAAATAAACTATTGCTGAAGTTTTATATAACAGCGCGTACCTTCTTCTTTCTTATCATCGCAATCGGCAGTATAAAGCCTCACATAACCATCAGGAGGAGAACCTTCAACACCAGGTACACAAACTCCTCCTGCTGCCTGGCAAGAAGAAAAAGAAGAATCTCCTGAATTCTGATCGATCTGATCCATTAAAATACCTGGACCCATCACCAAGGGTACAATCATAAAAACTGCAGCAATTGAAATCCATCTTTTTTTACTCCAGTTATAAATAATGGTTGAGGAAATAGAATAAGCAACAAACACCATAAGAAAGAACTGAACAGGATAAAAAAACATAAAGAAAATAACCCCCAGAATAGGTAGTGGATCTACATCATATATAAAAGAAAGTAAAATGGGAAGAAAGCCATTCAATATGTCCAGAAAAACAACGTAGCCGAAGAAAAAAGAATCTGAAGCTGGCCAATACATAGCCATGTGAAAATACGGCATGAAAGCAAAAACTATCAACGTAAGTAAAAACTTATGTTTACTATATTTCAAAAATTCAAACATTCTAAATTCCAGTATTAAAAGTATATAAATTTATTCGCGAATAGTTCCTTTTATTTGGGCAATATTCAGAGATTTAATATTTCAAAAACGAGCATAAGGCTCAATTTTTATTCCTTTATTATTCTCTACAAACGCATCACGTTCATTCTCTGTCAAAAAAAGATAGAGTGCATAACCACCAAAACCAGCACCACAGTATTTTCTAGCAAGACCTGCTTCTTCAAGAGGATCCATACCCTCTTTCATTTGCACTAAATAAGATTCATGAACTGCCTTTGCAAGTTCTTTGATATCCTCATTTTTTACAGCGTTTCTTGCGATCTTGGATGCTTGAGAAATATGATCATAATCTCTTTTACCATCTGTTAGTTTACTTGTCATATGACCATCTCCAGTAAGCAGTAAAGCCATTTTCCCTTGAAGAAAACCATGATGTAATTTACAATCAAGAACTGGTTTTTGACCACTTCTCCAAACGCAAAGACCAGTCTCATGAATCACTGCCGGGTCTTGCCATCCTACGCCATCATCTAATTCAGCAGCAATAGAATCCTCGCCCATAAGATGAGCTCTTGCAGCAGAACCACCAAGACCACTTCCAATTCTATACGGCCAATCATTTGCTGTAACACCAGGACTTACTGCACAATTAACAATAAAACTATCCTCTCGTGAATGTTTTGGAACATCGAGCCATCCTCCTGCAAAATCAACTCGGACAGGTACCTCAGTAGGCGCTTTGATGTACTTTAAAATTTCAGAAGTACTCGTTCGTTTAAACCCAAGAGTCTTTGGAAGAACAACATATTCAGCCCCATACTGGTTGCACAATTCCTTCTTAATCTCCCCAAAGTGATCATCTTCAGTTACTGCTAAAATATCTGGTCTTACTCTAGCAAATTCTTGTTTAAAGTCAAGTCCATCACCTGAAATATCAGTTCCAATAACTGCTTCATCAACAACACCAATAGATTCAATCAATTTTTTCTTGTGTTCATCTGGAATAGAAGGTTTTCGGTTTTTATACGCTTTAAGAACATTTGTTCCAGCAAAAGAAACTGTCAGATGATCACCCAAGGCCTTAGCCTGTTCAAAAAATTCAATGTGCCCACCATGGAGAATATCATAACAGCCAGAGACAAATACTTTCTTCATATAGATACTCTATAAAACCAATATAAAAATACTTCGCAACAAAAGAAATCAATTACTCGTGAATTCTTCTTCCTTTTGGAACGTGGTTCAAAATATTACCTTCTTTTTTCCAACCACTGCCGCACCAATTGTTTCCAGATTTAATGATTACAAATCCTTCTACTGTTCCATCAGCACAAGGAATATCAAGACCATACATCCACATTCTTTGAATTTTAAGATCTACGTTAAGAACATTCTTTGTAGCTAGAGGACCAAGAATAGTACTTCCTTCAATACTTGGTCGAAACACACCTTTTTTTACTTGGCCAACATAGATACCAATTGTGTGTGTTCTAAGGTGCTCTAAATCAATATCTTTAATTTCTTCAGAAACAGCATACAAATCATCTTTTTCGCTGAGCATGAGCACATAGGGCAGAGTTTCTTCAATACCAAACTGATCCTTAAACATGCGTTTAATGGGCTTTAGGTCTCTGTGATTCAAAAATCGAAGGTTCATAAGAATACAATTGCAAGTGAGTTTAAATAGGTTTAGGCTGCTTTCCTAGCTTCCTTAAAATCTAACTTCTCATTCCTTTTTAAGTCTCGACGAATATCGTCTAGCGTCTTAACTGCATTTCCAGTAGCATGTTCAGAAAGTCGTTTAACAAAATCCTTTAAGTGAAATTCAAGATCAATAAGTAGTTGTCCTTCCTTCTTCATATCTGCAGGGAGTGACGCAAGTAGTCCTAGTAATTGTGTAAAAGCCTCACCATGAATCTCATCTGTAAAAAATTTATTTGCTGCAGATTCTAGTTGTATAAATCTCATCTGCAGATATTTCCCTCCACGCTTAGCAAGTACATCATCTTTTTTCTCACTATTTGCAGCACCAATAAAGTTTCGTGCTTTATCCCTAGATCTAGCTTCACCTCTTCGGTAAAGATCACGAGCAAAACCAGTGAGTTCATGTTGATTTTTAGAAATAGCTGCAAGTATATGTTGTGAATACCTCTCAATTTCAAGATCATCAGGAATATCAGCCTTCATATGATTAACCATCTCAGTGAGGACTTGGTAGCCTTTATTTAGATCTTGACGAGATTTCATAAGAAGTTCTTCATCATCTTTAATGGTAGTTTGCAATTTCTGCAAGTATTTTTTATCAGAAAGTAACTTCCCAGCCTCAGGGCCTTCAAGTTCTTTTTCAAACTTCATGACTTTCAAATGTTTCTTATATAATCGCCTAGAATGTACTCCAATTCGCTTAGGAGATCCAAATGTACGATTAATTCTTCTCATGAGCCAAGACATGGAATAAATAGCTGATTTGTACTATTTAAGTTTTGTGCTCATATGCCCCAAACAGGGTTGTTCTCTCTTCTGATGTTAGCAATTTCTTTGAGAACATCAATTTCAGCTTTAGAAAGTAAATGTTTTAATTTTTTAAGTAAAATGAAATCTTCTTCATTAATAGCGCTATAGAGAACGGTTCCTTCGTCTACTTGGCGTCCAATGGTAACATCAGTCATCTCAGCAGCAACGTCTTTACCTTGCTCTGCAGTAGATGCATTTTTTTGCTCAATTTGAATACCTTTCACAGTGGTAACTTCCTTACCATCAGTTTTCATAAATTTCATACCTGTTCGAAGTTTTCCAGCATTTATATGCACGCCAGCAATAGCAGGATTAGATTGTCTAAATACAAATCCTTTCAAAATCTCAATTTTACAAGGGGTAGTTACTTTACCAAGTTCTTCCTCTTCTTCCTTTCGTTTCATGGATTCTTTCCATAATTCAAATTCTTCAATTACTTTGTAAATTATATCTGATCGAATAATATGTACTTTATCACTAGGTTCTTCACCACCTATATTAAATCCTAAAATAACAGATAATAAAGGATCTTTTTCATAATTAGATTCAGCATCAACCATATCTTTTTTATTTACCTGACCAATGGTTGCTCTTCTGATTGGAATATCTTTTTCTCTAAGTAACGTACATAAAGCTTCAAGACTACCGATGGTGTCTGCTTTAACAACGATACCTTCATCGTCTGTTTCAATGAGCACTTCATCAATTTGCGCTTGAACTTCTTTTTCTGCTGCAGACGTATCTTTAGGATTTGAACTCATAATAGGCATGCCTGCAATAATATCGTCAACGCCAGGAGCAAAAACTCGCACACCTGTTGCAGCAACAACTTCTTTTACTGAATCATACTTTACCTTTTTCTCCATCATCTCAGCATGAGCAGCAGGTTCGAATAGACCTCTTACCTTTGTGATAATAGGAGAGCCCATACCACCAATTACTACAGTATCGCCAGATTTGAGTGCACCATCATATAAAATAACATCAAGTACCTTACCAAGACCTTTTTGTTCTTTTACTTCAAGAATAGTTCCTTTAGCAACTCCTTTCTCATCCATCTCAAGTCCAGACTCTAGATATTTTTGAACGAGGCCAACAAGAGCCATAAGTACTTCAGGAAGTCCTTCTTTTGTATGAGCAGAGATTGGAACAATTCCTATTTGTTTTGTATAATCTTGAATTCTATCAAACCTATCAGCTTGTACTTCAAATTTATCATACATCTGGCCAACTATTTTGTAGATTTTTTCGTCAATCATACGTTGAACATCTGCAGATTGAGATTGTAAATTTTGGAGTAAGAATTTATCAGATTTCACCCATCCACGAGTTAAATCTATTTTGTTAGCAGCAATTAAAAATGGAGTTTTTGCAGCGATAAGAATCTCAATAGCTTCTTCAGTTTGCGGCATAAATCCTTCATTAATATCAATAACTAAGATTGCAATATCAGCAAGAGCTCCGCCTCGCTTTCTAAGAGTTGAGAATGCTGCATGACCTGGAGTGTCAATAAATAGCAACCCCGGAATACGAAGTCCCATGGTTTTAAGCAGTGGACCACAAACACGCTTAATCGTTTCAGTCGGAACAATACTTGCTCCAATTGCTTGCGTTATCTTACCCGCTTCGCCTTCAGTAACTGTGCTGTGCCTAATGGTATCTAGAAGAGATGTTTTTCCATGGTCTACGTGACCGACAACAGTAACAATTGGCTTCCTTAGCATGGATATAGGAGCCTACCAAGAATTTAAAAGCTTATTGGTCAAATATAGGGAGATGGCTTTCTTGATAGTACATACAAGATAAATTTATAAAAAGTTTTCAAGTTCCAGTTGGATGACAAAAGAGGTTGCTTCTGCATTATTGAAAATTTGTAAAAAGAAAGAAGAAGAGGTAGAAAGACTCTACCAAACAGGCCTGGCAGATCAATACAAAGCTCAATCAGTTTTAATAATGCAATTTCAAAACCAGGAATGAATTTAATTGCAGAATTTAAAAAAGCATCACCCTCCAAAGGAGATATTAGACCTGGCGTAGAACCTGAAGGGATTGTCAAAATGTATCAAGAATGTGAGCCTGCGCAATATCAGTCCTTACCGATTCTCATTTCAAAGGAGAGATTAGCTATTTGAAAAGAATAAGGGATACTGTTGATATTCCTCTTTTAAGAAAAGATTTCATAATTAATCCTGCTCAAATATACGAAGCAAGAGTACATGGGGCTGATGCAATCTTACTTATCGCAGCTATTTTAGAACCTGCTCAAATTAATGATTATATTGGCATTGCAAGATCCCTAGGTATGGATTGTCTAGTTGAGTCCCATGATGAAGGAGAACTTGAAAAAGCAATCCTTGGAAAAGCTGAGATTTTTGGGATCAATAATCGAAACCTCCATAATTTTTCAACAGATAGAACAACTACTTTGAATCTCTTAGAAAAAATTCCAGAAGGATTCCCCATAGTAACAGAGAGTGCAATACTTGGATATAGTCATGTTGAAGAACTCTCTCACCCAAGAGTTAATGCAATGCTTGTTGGAGAAGCAATTATGAGTGCACAAATTAACCCGACTCTAACTGATATGCAAAATAAAATATATGAACTACTAGGTAAATAATTTCTTAACTTTATTTTTATTCACAGTGATCTTCTTATTAAGAAACTAAAAGACTACTGCTCGGTTGCGGTGATAAGCGGTAAACGCTATACGTTACATCATTATCCACACGCTCAAATACAATAGGGTATGCAGACAATGACTTTTCAAAGAATTCCTGAGTTAAGGTGCAATCTTCTCCAAAATGTTCACAGTAAAATCCTTCAGATGAATATAGCACATAATCAACTTCATCCTTATGCAATCTAAAGGTGTAGTATGCTTGATTTACATCAAAGTAAGCAGGTATAAATGATGCATCACTAAATGCAGCTGGAAGAGGCGTGGTAGTAATGATCTTCACTTCTTCATCTGTAAAGAATTGAGAGTAAGACGGATAATACATTTGATCAGGTATTTCAATATGCGTCACTGAAACAAAAAATGAAAACAGTAAAAACACAAACAAAATCTTAGTCAATATATTTATTCTACGCAGCTTCCTAAATAACGTATAAAGTGAATGCATAGCAACAAGTACTAAGAAAGGTAAAAACAATATCAAAAATCTCTCTTGTTTAATTGCAATTGATGAAAAGTATAATAATGGCAATAGAGCAAGTGACAGAAGACCATAATGTTTTTTCCAAGCAGTTGTCAAAACTCCAGGAATAAAGAAGAATAATAATGGCACTGCAAAAACAATACATAAGTAAAAGGACCAAGGCCCTGCAAATACTGAATTAGCCTGATGAGCTCCTGCTTCTAAGAGAGGCCTTATGAGTCCATTACCCATAAAGAGATTCAATACAAAATAAGGAATAGTGGTAAGTACAAACCACTTCAACACTGTCCATTTATCTTCCTTCGCCATAAAGAAAGATGGAATCAAAAAGAGGCCAGCAGGAAATCTAGTGAGGAACGCCAATCCCAGTAAGATTCCAGCCCGCGCTGGCTTATCATTTTCAAGTTTATACAATGCCGCTAGAAGAAAGAAGAGTGCAAGCATACTAGTCATGAGCTTTGTTGCAAACAAAAAATATACGGGAGTTAATGCGACTGCAATAACGCTCATTAAAGAGAACCAATGATTCATGTGCTTTTTTGCTATTAAGTACACAAGGTACAAAGACCAAGAACTCATTACAATCATAAATGCTCTACCAATCATTACTGGATCAAGACCTAGTTTCCAAAAGAATCCTAAAATCAACGGCAGTACTATGGGCCTAAAAGACTCATAAATACCTGACTGACCAAGAGACCAAAGATACTTACCCATCCCAACATATACAGCTTCGTCCCAAAACATTTGCCCGCGAGTAATAAAAATACCTTGAACGACAGCAAATGCTACAACTAAAGCAAAAAGCATAGGGTGGACCACTTTCTTCATACATGATTTCTAGAATGCACTATTAAAAATATACAGTACCTACAGTAGATATATTCAAGAAGTTAGAACTTAAGCAATTGTGGATTCATTACCCTTCTTCTTGAGGATAAACCACTGCATGGGTTGGTTTGTAAGCGCTTTGATAATACCCACAGTTACATAATATACAACAACAAGACCATACGTAAAAGAAGCAAATAAGAGCTTATCATACCGAAGAATTCTACCCTCTCTAATAGTTGCAACAATGGTGGTTAAAATAACCCCGCTAGTAAGTAAAATATTTCTTGCCGTCTCACCAAAGAAAAGCGCTAAATCAATTGGTCCTGGCTCATGCGTTGCAAAGCTCAAAAGACCAAATAGGAATAACCAAGAAAGAATGAATGAAAAGAAAAATCCAGCAGGAAATGTGAAAATTGCGAGTAGACGTTTGAATTTTTGACCAGAGGTAAGTAATCCTTTCATATGAAGTTTGTATGTGTGAGCAACCCCATAAGCCCATCTAAGCTGCTGCTTAAATAGATCCTTCTTATCAAATGGAACTTCCATCTGAACTTCAAGGTCGCGAAGATAAATAAAACGTTTGCCTTGTTGAATTAATCGAAGACTCCCTTCGATATCCTCTGTAAGGCTTCCCTGTCTCCAGCCGCCTATATCATTAAGATCCTTCATTCGAATAGCTTCAGCGCTCCCTAAAAGAAAGGCATGTCCTGCAAAATCTTGCATGAACGTACAAACTAAATGATGAAAACTAATCATAATAGAAGCCCCCAAAATAGTTACTAAGTTCTCATTAGGATTAATTGGTTTCCACCTTGCCTGTACAACAGCTAGATTATCATCATATTGAAATGGTGCAATAATCCTTCTCATAAAATCAGTTTCAGGAAGGAAATCAGAATCAAATATTACTAAAAATTCGCCAGTAGTATGTGGTAACATATTATTGAGGTTACCAGGTTTGTACCCTACGTTTTTTTCTCGTTTATAGATGGTAACTGTTTCATGCTTATCTGCAAAAGCCTGCAACTTCGCAGAAACATCCGGAATGTCACTATCATCCCCAATCATGATTTGTAATTTCTCTTGTGGATAATCAAAATCTAAACATCGTCTTGCGCAGTTTAGAGCTGCAAGCTCATTCCGTGTTGGAATTTGAATAGAAACACTTGGAGCCTTATCCCAATCAAACGCAGGTTCCTTTATCTTAACTCGTCGCTTGCTAGGAAGTAAATGATAAAGTGTTACCGCATAATAGAGTAGTGAGATCCCAACAGCAATCCCTAAGAAAACATTGAAAGCACCAGTAAAGAAGACATTAAGAGAGTCAAGAATAGGTCTACCAAAAGCAAGGTACCAATCGAAAACTCCTTGAGAACTTTCTGTGAAAAATGTTTGAAATGTATCAATAAATGTCATAGTCGTTATTTAATAAAATGTTTAGGTTGAAAACGTGCTGTAAGGATACTAAGACATATTACAACGTTTAAAAATATTGTGTAAGGGAAATAAAATGTTATCACTGCTATATTCTTTAGAGTTAAGCGCTCTCCATAATATTGAAGAGCTCTAAATACTACAATTAAACTAAGAATTCCAGACATAACACCGAAAATATTGTAAATATTAATTCCCCACTCTGGAAGCTTGTAGAGTACATAAAACGGTCCTACAACACTAAACCATCTAAATAAATACGCGCCTGCTTGAACAATACCTTCTTGAGGAAACCAAAAGTGCACTTGATACGCAATTAAAGGAAAGGAAATGAATGCATACATAGTCCACCACCATTGATTGATAAACAAAAATGACGTAGGAATATCTTTTCTAAACCAAGACCCTTGATTTTTCTTTAAAGCTTGAAGAACACCAAGCCACCAGCGTGTACGCTGATGTATAAATCCTTTCACAGTATTTGGAACGTTTGTGTATCCAAAGGCCTTAGCAACATTGATAGTTCTATAGCCTTTTTGTTTAAACTCAAGAACAATATCCATGTCCTCAGTAATAGTATCTTTTTTGAAATAGCCAACCTCTTCCATAGTTGATTTTCTATAGGCAGCTAAAGCGCCCATAAACCAAGTACCAGTATTGAATACTTTAGAAAAGCTACTTCCGAGTAAATTATTATGATGATATTCTACATTTTGAAAGCTACCTAGAAATGTATGCTTATTTTTTACTTTTGCAGCACCGCTGGTAGCAACAACATCAGATTCAGCAAATGGCCTCATTATTTCAGTAAGAAATTGATCATTTACAACAGTGTCAGCATCAATCGTAATTACAAAATCATGAACAGATTCTTTAATCCCGTTATTTAACGCTTCCACCTTTCCACCGTGATTTTGATTGAGCACTCTAGCCCCATGCGCCTTTGCTAGTGCAACACTATCATCGGTCGATCCATCATCTACAACAATCATTTCCACCTCTCCAGGATAAGTACAAGCCCTAATAGAATCTAAACAAGCAACTATGTTTTTGGATTCATTATATACTGGAATAACAACGCTAATTGGAGGAGTGAAGACTGCTGTTGAATCTTTCTTGAAAACTGCAATAGTACACACTCCAAATAAAAAGAGTAGGAAACTAAATAGTACAAAGAATACGAATGTTCCAAATGCCATTATAATGTCCATAGCCTAAAAGAGAACAAAGTACGTATTAAAGGTTTGTGAAATAAGAGAGAATTTATGCAAATTCAATAGTATAAAATCCTGCAAAATAGGAAACTGTAGTCATGAGTAAAACTAAAAAACATATGATTACTGCAATTATTGAACGTTTTAAACCACCAAAATGACTCGGATCCTTCCTGATTTGAAATAACGCCAAAATGCCAAATACAAGTCCTACAGTAGAGGTCAGCACGTTAAATAACGGAAGCCAAAAAAAGAATGCACATACTAAGGCAATTGTTGCTTTTCCTGTGTCCTTTAAATCTTCCATATAGTAAGAAATAATATGACATATAAAAATCTAACGTTCAAAAGAAAAAATCACTACCTGATCATTTTCATACGCAGAAGTGAAATATCTCTCATCCGTAAGAAGGAAAAGGAGTTCTTGATTCTCTCTTTCCCAAACAAGGCCTTTCTTCATTACATCATCAACTACAATGTACGAGACATCATATTCTTCAAGAGCAGATCTTACCGCATCTAAGTCATATGAATGAAATAACCTCTCTTGAAGTTCATCAGACCCATAATGGTGATTAAATACTACTCTTCTTTGAGCGTATACTTCCACGATTGAACCTCTACTTGGGTCAGTAAGCACCACTGAACTAGATGGAGTGTTTTTAATTAACCAATCCATCCCTTCTAAATAATCTTCACTTGGAAGTTCCTTTGTAATTCTATCCTCGTAAGAAATGGAGGAGAATAAAATACCAAGCAATAGTGCAAATATCGTTGCTTGCTTAAGAAGATCAATTTTCCAATGCTGCCCTGCTACTTTGAATAACCCTTTTGTTGCAAGATAGAGAAGCATAGGTAGAGTAATGAATACAACTTCGGCAATAAATAACGAAAGAACAATACCGGAAAGTAAAATCAAAAGATTAACCTTATTTCGCTTCCATGCATGAGTAAAACCAACGCCAGCTAAAACATAGAGAAAAGATCCAACAGCAATGAAAGATCCAACTTCAGAAGAGATATTTCTCAAGGAAAATGAAACATCGATAAATGATGCAGATTGAACAGCAATAGAGTGCCAAATAAACATTCCTATTGGAATAATTGACTGGAGAATCGTTTTTTTATTAATTCCCTTTAGTAAAAAGAAGAAGATAAGTGACCCAACAAACACAATAGGTCCAAATCCTGCCAGTAATATCAAAGAGATTAATGAAAGTAATGGAACCCTGTCATAACAAAAGAAAAAGAATGCCAGTAAAAAATATGCAAAAGAAAATGCATGATTAAAGGTGAAAAATGCAATAAATGAAGGGGTAAGACCTGCTAACAAATACAACACTGTTATTTCTGATTTCGCAAAGTAGTTCTTTCTAAGCGTAGGATAAAATAAAATCAGCGAGAGTAAACCAAACACTATGGGCAAATATAATATAAGTATTTCATAAGGAATGAAATCTCTAAGATAATTAACTAATACATCATAAGGTGTTGTAATTAAAAATACATCTTCAGACAAGAATGCATCTCTGACAACTAAACCTGAATCAGCTCCCTGAACTTTTAATCGATCAAGTCCACTATCTAAAAATGGAGCATCACGTTGCATAGTAGGAACTAACAAGAAGATCAAAACAATCATTAGTGCAATCCATGCATGATTTAAGAGCTTTTCAGACGACATATTACCTCATATATTGTTACATCAGTATTTGCAAAGACATTTTTAAAACAATCATCATTAAATTTTTCTCTATTAACATCAAGAGATTCTGCAGTTCGCTCACTTAAATAAATATATTCTATCCCATTACGGTTTAAAAGTGAAACAGTCTCAGTAACAAAAGGAGAACGATACATCCCTACATACGCATCATATCGTTGTTTTGCATCATCTATAAGTAGAATTTGATCATCCATAAAGTTAGCCCTTTTTCCAATAGAACTCAGCGCATGACCCTCGCCAAGACCTGCTAATACAATAGAATCTTCAGGCGTATTCTTTTCAATCCATTCAAAGCCTTCAAATTCTGGCTGCTTTAGACTCTCACTCACTTCTTCTTGAGCTAAAAGAACAGTTGGAATTATAGATGTAATGACAAACGTGATAGTTACAGAAACGATAAAATAGTGCGTATAGTATTTTACATGAGAAAATCTTGTTTTATCAAGATATGACTTCATTGCAAAATAATAGTAACTAAATAATACAGTTAAGAATACCCCTAAGAACATAATACCGCTTACAAGATCTACAAACCCTGTCCAAAGAAGTGCAAATGCTGTTAAGACTAATGAAAGTAAGACAAAACCAGAAAGATTTTGTTTTTTGAACAAAAAATGATACGCTGAAGTAACACCATAGAAAAACGGTATAATCCCTATCAAGTAAATTGACTGTACTAACGGATATGAACCAAGACTATCCCCTGCAAGCAGTAGAGAATCTGGACGCAAAATAAAACCAATACCCTGTGTTAAAAATGCATCCTTATACACTAAAAAAGTCATCCAAAGCGTTACTACAAGAGAGAACAAAATCATTTCTTTATGTTCATCTCCGACTTTCATATGTTCAATCTTTGAAATGATAAAGAAGAGAACAAGTCCAATAGGCACAATTATTGCTGAATGATGAATCAGTGGAAGCAAAAACGTAAGTACAACAAATTGAAATGACTTCTCCTTAGGATTCAAAAAGCAATAAATTTGATAGACTATAAGTGGCAGTGCAAGTGAAAGTGGCGAGATAGAGTTAAACGTTCGCACAAAGAATATGGGAATAAATATAGAAATAAATGCAGTGAATAGTGATGCACCTTCTCTCTTTGTAATATTTTTAGCAACTAAATAAGCAGAAAAAACAATGAGTGATGCAAATATATTAGGAACTATCTTAGCAACAAGAGCAAATGGCATGAAAAAACTAAATGCAGCAAGAATATATGCATACGCTGGTAAAAATAGATGTGTTCTCCCACCATAACTAAGCTCATCAAAATAAAGGGGTGTTCCAGTTTCCATAATGTGGCTTACCTGACGTTCCATAAAATATCCATCAAGTGAAAGATGCGGTGCTTGAAATGCAAAATAGAGGCGTACCGCTAATGAAATGAAGAAAAATACAATCAGAAGCTGTCTACTTTTATTCATAGATACTGTATGGTTTCCACATATAAAAGGCTTATGGGTTACTATTTGGAACATACACAATATATTTATAAACTCAGATTGCTCATTTCAACTAGTATCTAAGGATACATCGGAGGAAAAAATAAATGGAAAATAAACCACCAGTTGATGTAGGACAAGAGATTGACGTAAGAGTCGAAGCTGTCGGAGAAAAAGGCGACGGTATTGTACGTGTAAAAGGTTTTGTACTCTTTGTTCCTGGCGTAAATGAAGGTGATGAAATTCGTATTAGAATTAGCAAAGTGCTCAGTAAAGTAGGTTTTGCCGAGAAAATTGGCGATGCAAAACGTCCCGTTCCTGGTAAGGAAAAAGTAGAAAATGCAGTTTCAGAACCAGAACCATACGTTGATGAAAAGTATGAAGATTCTGAAGACTTTGGAGAAGAACCCGAAGAAGAAGAAATTGCAGAAGATACAGCTGACGACGCAGATGATGTTGGCGAAGAAACTTGCCCAAAATGTGGTGGCCCAGCAGGTGCTGACCACGTATGTCCTCAGTAAGAGGCGTACTTCTTTTCCTTTTTTTATAATTAAAATGACTACACAGATAATGTTAAGAGGTGGTATTGGAAACCGGTTAAATGGTATATTCAATCACATACACAAGAAGGATGTTTTATTTATCTGGCCATTGAATAATAGTTGTAGAGCAACCTAGAACGATTTATTCACAAATAAGATCAATGTAACAACAGAAGAAGGTTACGTTGCCAGTGAAGTAAAGAAGAGTAATAGTTTCTTATACACTGCAGGAGACATAAATAAAGACCAAGTAATCAAATTCATCTCATCTCTTGAGCCTACTCCTGAAGTTAAAAAATACAGTACACCCATTTCAAAACATACGGATGGATATGTAATAAGAGCTCTGCACCCCAGAGTGAATATAGATATCAATAAACTACATATTCCTAAAGGTTCTTTTCTAGCCACCGATTCAAAACAAGTAAGGCAGCAAAATCCAGATTCCATCCAAAATACCGTGCCTGGTGGCATGAAGGATAGAGATCAGGCACAACGTGGTATTGAAGGGATCAGAGGAGCTGTTGCTGATTGGTTGACATTATTTCAGTGCGAAAAGATATATGAGATTGGATTTCCCCCTAAAAAAAGTTTTTATGAATTTCTAAGATCCACATTCATTGATGCTCACAGGATTATGGGGAAAGAAATAATTAATATCACAAATAAGTATGAAAAAACTAACAATTCTAATTATTTTAAAAGGTTTTTATTTGCCTTGAGGTCTAAATAACTATGTCAATCGCAATTACCCTAGCACTATCATCAGCTCTCTTGAAAGCTACACAAAAAGTGCTTCATAGATATGTTCTAACTACAGAAGATAGTCTCGCATACGCATTTGTATGGCATGCATTATCAACAATTATGTTCTTACCTTTCTTTGCTATTGAATTTGCAATGCCTAGCAATAATAAGGTATTTGGTCTTGTGGTAATCTCATCTGCAATATGGCCGATAGTAGCATATACTGGATTTAAAGCATACAAACACCTTGAAGTATCAATAAAAACACCTATCTCAAAATCAAAGATTATTTTTGCACTTATATTTGCAGTACTCTTCCTTAAAGAAACACTCAATATTGAGAAAATAATAGGAACGATTCTCATTTTTATAGGAATAGTAGTAATTTCATACAAACATAAATCCAAGTTTGGAAGCTTTAAAGATAAAGGAGTACAACTCACATTAATCTCCTCACTGCTCATGGCAACTGCTCTGCTCATTGATAAATTTGCAAGTGCTTTCTTTAACCCAGGAATGTACTCGTTCATGGTATTTGGTCTTCCAACAATATTCCTATTACCTTTTATGAGAAATAAAGGTCCACACATCAAATCAATATTCAAAAATAAATTTTCAGCAACACTCTCAACCATGGTGCTTGGATCAGCTGCATACTATCTACTGCTTTGGGCCTTTAAACATGCAGAAGCTAGTGTCATAATACCGATTGTTGAACTTGGAACAATTTTTGCAGTACTTGGTGGAATCTTTTTCTTAGGAGAAAAAAAAGACATTACAAAGACTTTAATTGCCTCTGGGATCGTCATTCTAGGTGCAGTGCTTATATCAGGCGTAATCTCCTTCTAGCCCATAACCTTTTTAAACCAACTTGCCATTTCTTAGTACATTGCCAACGATATCTCGCGGGAGATATCATCACTGCATGAGGCAATAAAAACTGCAGGAGAATTCTAATTCTCAAGCAAGAGGAAATAAATAAAATGACAGAAGAAAATTTTTTAGTACCAGCAGAAACGTACCTGAAAGCTGGAATCCACATCGGTACCAAGTTTAAAACAAAACACATGAGTAAATTCATCTATAAGACACGACCTGACGGTTTATCTGTTCTCAATCTCGAAATGATTGATGAAAGAATCAGCGTTGCTGCAAATTTTTTGTCTAAGTATGCACCTGAAGACATCATGTTTGCATCACGAAGAGAAGGCGCTTCCAAATCATTAGAAAAAATGAAAGAGCTTAATAAAGATCTTCACATTTTCCCAGGTAGATACCCTCCAGGCGTTTTAACTAACCCTGAATTAGAAATCTTCCTAGAACCAAGAGTACTTGTTATTTCAGATCCATGGATTGATAAATCTGTAATAGATGATGCACTAAGAGCTGGAATTGTAATCATTGCACTCTGTGATACAAACAATCAAACAAATAATCTAGACTTAATTATCCCATGTAATAACAAAGGGAAAAAATCATTAGGTTTATTATACTACATCCTATGCAGAGAATATATGATTAAACGAGGAATTGTCAAAAATGCAGAAGAATTTACAGCAACAGTTGAAGACTTTACTGAAGAGTAGCTGTCTTCTCCTTTGTCTTTTTTTAGTAGCATGTACCTCAGGTACAGCTTTTGAAAAGACATTTGAGGAAGTAGGCGAATTAGATGCTAAAAATAGTGTGAACTTATCAGATTACGATAAAGGACTTACTAATTTTGATTTCTTTGCAAGAGAAGGAGTGAGTATTAACGATCCAGAACTTGCAGAATTCATTGAAGAAATTGAAGTCTATAGATTAGGCGTTAAAGATGATGAAGCACTAGCATATGTTGACTTTAGATTAGATCTATTCAAAGCTGAACGATACTTTAAGCAAGCATCTAGAAAACCATTTTCAGGGTATGATAGTATTATTAAGTGTAGAACAAACAGTGAAGAAGTTCACGATTCAATTAGAACTGTTCGAAACGCAACTAGTTACTTAAATAATGCAATCAATGTATACAATGAAAATAAGTGGGAATTTATGTACGGTAACTGGGCACGAATTGCGTCTGATGATATGAAAGTAATCAATGACATCGCAGACTCACGAGAAAGTATTATTGTAAATGAATGTCCAAAATTTATGAACGCAACGGCAGTGAATCTATCCCTGTCTGAGTAATCGTAAATTCTATTTCTTTTTCTTTTTGACTTCTATGTTTTCTAAGAGCAGCCTTTCTTTTACCATTGTGGCCCTTGGATATTTCAATGAGGCATTTACTACCATATACTAAGATATCTCCTCCAACCATCTTTACACTGCCATTATTGTCTAAATTAGAATATACTTGATTAGTAACCATTACAGGAATATTTTTTGTCCGAGCCATCTCCGTAAGTACAGATATTTGCCTTCCAAGTTCCCTATTCGTTTCATACACTTCCTCGTTCTTTCCAAGTTCTAAACGATAAAGCATAGCAATAGTATCAACAACGATGAGTTTAATGTCATCATTTATCGTTTCCTTGAGCGTATCAAATACTCTTCTCTGCTCAGCAAAACTAGTCGGCTTCATGAATATGAAATTGTCAAGAATTTGCTGAAAACTCTCACCACTTACTTGCTTAAGACGCTCAACACTAAAACTGCCCTCAGTATCAATATAGAGAACCTTACCAGTCTTAGCTACCTCTTTTGCAACCATAATACAGGCAAGTGTTTTGCCGCATCCACCAGGTCCATAAATAGTTGTAATCACATCCGTTTCTAAACGTCCCATGAGGTTATCAATAAAGCTGCATCCTGTAGTCATACTACTACATAGAAAATTTGTTTTATAAGTATTTCCACAAAAAAAAAGAAAAAATAATGAAGCTTAAGCTTCGTTAAGTTTAAACTCTTCTACCATAAAGATTGCTTCACCATCTGGAAGATTTGGAGAATCAACAAGCTTTGCAACACGCGTATTCTTTTTACCCCTTCTCAAATAAATTCTAAACGTACTATTATGGCCAACGACGTGTCCACCAATAGCTTCTGTTGGATCTCCAAAGAACTGATCAGGTTTAGACATTACTTGATTAGTTACATAAACGCAGCAATTTAGACTGTCAGCAAGTCTTGCAAGTACGTGCATGTGCTTGTTTAATTTTTGCTGTCTTTCAGCAAGTGTTCCACGGCCAACGAATTCAGCTCTAAAGTGCGCAGTTAAAGAATCAATAACAATGAGCTTCACATTAAGATTTTCATTCTTCACAAGCGATTCAACTTTTTCAGCTAAAAGCATCTGATGATCTGAATTGTATGCTCTAGCAACTTTGATATTTCTTAGTGCTTCCTGAGGATCAAGTCCAGCACCATCTGCAAACTGTAAAATTCTCTCAGGTCTGAACGTGTTCTCAGTGTCAATGTAAATTGCAATTGGATCTTTTTCACCCTCTAGCTTTTGTACTTGACAACAAAGCCAGTGAGCAATTTGTGTTTTAGCACTTCCATACTGACCAAAACACTCAGTAATAGCGCCAGTTTCAAAACCGCCACCCATTAAATTATCAAATCCTTCAATACCGGTCAATATTTTCTTCACATTAGCCCTCTTCTGAAGTAGCTCTACTCCTGATGCAAAACCCATGTCAAGAGAATTTCTACAAAAGTTGATCATCTTACGAGCAGTAGCTTCAGTAATACCTGCACTCTCAGTCAGTTTTGCAGGAGATGCAACAGCGATAGCCATTAAATCTGAAAATCCACTCTCTTGTAGACGCTCAGCAGTAGCTGCTCCAACGCCAGGAATATCATAAATGGTGATAACCTTCTTCACCTCTTCTTTTTGAGGAGTTTCCATAACCTCCTCTACCTTTTCTTCAATTTTTTCTTCGTTCATTTCCATTTTTGTTTCTTGTTTTTTTACCATGATTATCACCTTTTTATGTTTTTAGTATATTTGTTGTAAAATTAAAAAAAAGAAAAAAATTAAGCACTCAGTTCATCTTTCAGAACTAAATACTCAAAAGCTTTGTTTGCAACAAGTGCGACCTTGGGCAGGTCAGACACTCGTAAAGAGGTGGTTGATTGCCATTTGTCATCTTTGTCTTTGTATCGTCTTTCTAGACTAACGGAGTTGAATTCTCTCTCAGTACCGTCTTTAGACTTACCTTCGTTTTTCCATACAGTTGCACTAATAGCACCTGTACTAAACTTTTTTTCTGGTTGTTTGTTTTTTTCGCTCATATTATGGGCCTCCTTGCTTTCGCTTTTTGTTTCAACCACAACGTGTTGGCTGTGGGGAAGCTACGTTTTTGCTTATAATATGAGTTACCATGTAGTCCTTTATATAGGCCGCAACAGAAGATGTCCAGTGTCCAGTGTATCGTGTTAAAATATTTCCGATCGAGAAATTAGAAAAATAGCTTAATAATACCTAAAGCGCCCTGTTTCCAAGGAACTCTATGACTTACACCTGATTTCTTATCATATTCTCTTCTATGCGTTCGATACCATGCATAATTTCGAATAAGTGCTTGTTTATTAGAATACTTGGGCGTGTAGCCTAGTTGTTTCTTTGCTTTGTCAATAGATACATAGCTATCTTTTGCAGCAGTTTCATACACCCATGCATATAATGGACTGAGTTTAAAGAACTCCAGAACTTTAAGAGCAAGAATTGCAGGACCTGCAGGAAACATGATTATTCTTTTAGAAAATCCTGCATAATTGAGAACTGCTTGAAAATCATGTTTCATTGATGAAAATACTTCAGCACCAATATTGAACACATCATTTACTTTATTTTTCGGTTTTGTTAAGCAGAGATGAATTGCAGCGCAAAGATCATCAACATCAAGTAATTGATATTTGTTCTTACCGTTTCCAAGAAGAGGGAAGTCTTTAGCATCAAGAGCCCATGAATAAAATAAGGCAAATATCCCTAGCCGCTCAGGTCCAATAAATGACTTAGGTCTTAGAATAGAAATGCACATCCCCTCAGATCTAAATTGCTCACAGAGCTTTTCTGATTTAATTTTTGCATTACCATAAGGGCCAACACCAATAAGCATGTCATCTTCTTTTAAGGGATGATGATCAGGTATACCGTATACTGCTGTTGAAGAAATGTAAACACATCGTTTAATTCCATACTGCCTTGCAGCATCAAGCACATGAAACGTTGCCCTATAATTAGTATCTAGAATTTCTTTTTTAGTATAGAGAGGAAGAGCAGCTGCAGCATGAACCACCACGTCAACATCTTTTACAGCCTTGTCGACAGCATTCATATCTCGAATGTCTCCTAACATGAATTCGATCTCACTCTTTTCAGGATAATCAAATGGCGCAATATCAATTACTCTTACATCATATCCTCTACCAAGAAGATATCTTACAAGGTTAATTCCCAAGAAACCACTACCACCAGTTACAAGTACTTTCATACAGTTAAGAAGTGAATTATGATTTAAAAGTATAATGGATGAGGTATTACATTTGATCAGTTGCATTCAAATACTCACCAAGAGTGTTGGAGATTATTTTGTACATGTGAGAGGTATTTACTGAATGAGCATACTTCTTACCCTGAAGCAATTCTCTTCCAATTTTATTCATCATGATAGAAACAATAAGGCGCTCATCAATTATAGCAACTTCATGAAGGTCTTGCCCATCTTCAACATCAGAAATAACTCCTATTTTTGCATTAATACTTCTTCCTTGCAAAGAATCTGAATGAATTAAAGAGGCATTACTTTTTCCCATCATTTCTTTTGCTTCACTTCGCACCCAAGGATTTAGTGAACTAAACCTATCATCATATATATGGCGAAGTGCAAGATTCATATCATTAGGACTCGTTATATTACTTCCGTCTTCATTAAATGCAGAAGTATATCTAGGAACACCAGGACAAAGTAAATGACCAAACATGGTATTACACATGCCAAGATTCCACATTGATCTATTCAGAGTATCAACATCAATTTGATCAACAAGAATATTCGTTGCCTCATTATCAGATTCAAGAATCATATATTAACAGTGATTTAACATCAACAAAAGCATTGGGATCCATTTTAGAAACTCGATCAAATGACTCAAGCATAAATTCATGTCTCACGGGTAGTTGATCATCCAAGTATAAATTACCCTGTGCAATTTGTTCAAGAACTGCATTCATCACAGGTACCTTAATTATTGAAGCCGCCCATCCAGATTCTGCTCCTCGAATGTGCGTATGCTTTTCCCTTTCAATATCATACACAGAAACCTTTAATTCAACATCTGCATGTTCATCATGTAAAAAACTTTTAACAGCCATAAGAAGAGTTTCAACTTCTTCAAAGGGGTCTTTCATCAAAACGCTCCTGTAAGATATCTAGAAGTGTCCCATTATCTGCAAGAGGAAGGACAGTTGAAAAGTTTTTGTTTCCCTCAAAAGAAGAACTAGGTATACTTTCTACTTCATTTACTTCACTAAAAAAACCTTGATCATATCCCAATACCTTACAATGAAATCCAACAACCCCTTCATAAATTGCATACGCAAAAATACGATCACTTTCATCTTTTATAATAGAGAGATCAGAGATATTAGGAACATCGTATGAGATCATTGTTACATCGCCATGTAACACCTTAACTGATGATTCATCCATAAAAAATAATTTTTCATCCACATAGCTAAATTTTGGATCGATATTTACTAATGGAACATGGTTTGTCATAAATAATTTCATGGAAATTCCATAAGAAGTATCATTGGTAAGTTTGACTGTTCCATTCTGAGAAGAAAAAAGTCTACAAATATCTGAATCTTCATATTTAAGGATTCCAAAAATTGCACCATCCACAGGAAATAAATCTAATTTTGAAGAAAATTCACTATGAACAATAATACCCTCCTCAAGAGAATAAATCGCATTATCTTTGCTAAAGTAATGTACACCTTCTGGCGAAGAAACAATGCCCGGAACATCATGAACCACTATCTCCACTTTAGCATCCCCAGCAACTGAAATTGTATTTCCACTAGGCGAGTATAAATAAGAAGTTGATCCAATCTGCTCATATTCCTTTGGGTCTTCTACAAAATGCGCTTTTCCATTCACAGTAATATGTGAGCGATCCACTGGCTCTTTATCTACTGGAGAAATAAGAGAAGCAATTTCTTCAAGAGTACTGAACTCAGGATTATTGAAATCTTTACTCATTATTTGATCAACAACGCACTCGTAAGCAACATAGGAGTCAGGACTTGTCTCTTCAATTACTTGCTTTACAACTTTATACCGTTGTTCCCCTGATAATGCACATCCTTTGTTAAAACCAATTGCACCGACAAGAAGTAAACCACCAAATAAATATGTGTTAAGTACCCTGTTTGCAAAACGCAGAGGAGAATTCCCCTTCTTTGCAATATCATCTAGTATCGACATTGGTTGCCTCCTCTTGCTGAGTTTGCTGTTCAACATACCAATCTTTAAGATTCTCAACTCCTTTTACTGAAGCCATGCTTCCGATAAAAGCTCCTGCGCCAAATAATACACCTACAAGAACTGCATGAATTGCAACATTAGCCCAGCGAAATTCTGTTTCGCCTTTACTACAATACAGCTCATTTAATTTCCCTGGAAGCACTTTCACATAATCCCATAATGAATATCCTCGATCCTCGGGAAGCGATATATCGTCAATGGGATCATAAACAATTTCTTCAATTGAATCTACATCTTCTTGAGAAACAATGCCAAGTGTAACTTTCTTTGGAGTTGAAGCAAACACAGATTCATCTGTAAGACTCTTGCCTAATTTATAGATTGAATTAATACTATTTCTTCTTCCCTTTTTCCCATTTTCTTTTCTGTACTCTAATGAGCCCCACTCAAATTTACTAATACTTCCTTTACCAATCACGCGAGGTATTGATCCTAATAGCCTTCCTTCCAAAGGTAATTCTGGTTCTGGCTCTTCTTGTATAACTTGGCTCAACTCAGTAGAGCCTATTTCACCCGGTCTATATACTCCCCCCTGTTTAAGATCTGATTGATTAATTGCGCTAAAATACCTAAACTGGTCCATTTCTAACTGCTTTCCTCCCATGACAAATGAATTAAGATTATTCACTTCTTCTTTTGTTCCTAGGAGTTCAATAGTTGGTTTAAGCCACCGATAGTATAATTTTAATAGTTGATCTAGTTTGATATTTTTTTGTTGGTTTTGACCATCTACAGTCATATAAACTGCCGAGGATGAATACCTTCCATCTTCAAAAATTGAATTTCTTCCACCCTGAATAGTATATAGGGAAAACGGAGAAGTACCTTCCTCAAGAGCAAGTAGAGAAGCACTAAGAATTAAGACTGTTGCGTTAATTTGATCGGGACTTTTAATTGAATCTCCAAGCAGCTCAACTCTTTCCCCCTTCCTTCGCATATTAAACCCAGTACTAAGCGGCGTAACACCAAACAATGTGAACGGAATTGCAATATCACGTTGAAAATCAGAATCATTCATATTTCCATCATAATGGTCTCTAGATAAATTCCAATGCATTGAAAAACCTGTGTGCTGGTAATCAGGTGTAGATCTTATCAAATGATTTCTCCCCATTACAAGTTGATCGGTAAGTCTGCTAGCAAATCCCTTGTTTATTCTAATTGGAGGTGTGCAAATTTCTAATTCACCGCCATCAACATAATATGCATTCCCTGTGGGTGAACGAATAGAAGTTCTAGAGATATCATAATCATGATCACCCTTTAGATTATCAAACATTTCGGGATCAAACCTAATGTCAGAACCTTCTCTAAAAGTAATAAACTCATTTTCAACACCAATGTATTTATTTGCCATCAGTCACCTCATAAAAAAGACACCCAGGACAGTTTTTGAATGCTTTTAGATTTTGTTTTAATGCATAATTCGTATCAGTTGGAAGCGTCCCCGTAAATAGATTGAACCTTTCCTCTACAATAGAAAAAATTTCAGGTTTGCAATATCTTCTAGTTCTGGAAATTGAAATGTGATGTCAGCATCTAATAGAAGACCATTAATATAAAATATTTGAGCAAGTGTGTGGGGAATAACTCTTGAAACTTCAAGATCATCTCTTACCTGTGAAACTAAGTCTTTTGCATGGGAACGTCTGCAGTAAGGCAGACTTCCATTCTCAGAATAAAAGCAAATTCCTACTGGATTAAAATTAAATCCAAGGGCATGAGCTCCTTCTTTATCAAACGGTCTTGCTTGATGAATCTCTCCATCTACATCCATGAATAAATGATAACCAACGCCTTCCCATCCTTTACTTTTGTGAAATGCTTGAAGAGCTGAAAATGTTGGATATGAATGATTACCGTGAATAATGATAGAATCTGGTGAGTTACTCTTTAATCTAGATTGATCTATTTCATTAGTATGATCAACGTAAGCAAGTTTCTCAATTTCCATAGAAAAGAAGACGCTAGAATGTTTATAAAGATGTCTCCTGAAAGATCCAAATAGAGCACTTAGAGCCGATATTGAATAACCACACACCCAATACAATATTAATTAAACTTTAAGTAATCCATTAGCTTACCTAGCCTATGTGGACAAACAAATCTCTTTCTGAACTCACGTCTCTCTCTCGCGGTGCATTCGTACTACAAGCGCTCACTTATAACCTAGGAACTAATGCTAAACCAAAACAATATACTGATGGTGAAGCAAATATAATGCTCTCAGCAATGCGATTTGAAGTTGAAGATGTCCTTTCAATTCAAAGAAACAATGACCAAATGGAGATCATACGAACAGATGGATCATCTACAACATATATTAGTTTAAATGAAGCAGCAAGACTAAGTAATCTATGCACCGGAAAATGGAAAACAGTAGTAGATGAACCCATATACTCTGCTGAATACGTCAAAAAATGGTATTTAAAAAAATCTGCAGTTCTTAAAGAGATAAATAGACGTCAAGATATTCAAGACCTTATCGATGATCCCATCAATGGTTATATCACGCTCGAAGAAGCTGCAAAAATATCAGGATTAAAAGAAGCCTCATGGTGGAATAGAATAAATAAAGGAGAAGTAGAAAACGCTCTTCAATTAGATAAGTGGTACATCCCAAGAGAAGAAGTATCTGATGAAAGACCAAAAGAAGGGATCTATGGATATACATCTATAGCAAAAGCATTTGGACGAACAGCAGGTTCCATTCGCCACCTTGAAAATACTGGACTAATAACGCACAGTGTTGGTGAAAATGGAAGATACTTCACCCAAGCTGACTATAATATTGTAAAAGAATACTACAAAGGTAAACCCCTCCCAAAACCAAAGAAAAAAAGAGAGAAACAAGAAGAAGAAGCTAGCAAAGAAACATTACCTGAGCCACAAGAAGTTAAGCCAGCTCCAATTAAACCTCTGAATAAATCAGCGAAGAAGAAGAAAACTCAGCCCTTAGATCAAAAAAAGAAAGAAAGAGAAACCGCAAAGGAAAAACATAGGGAAGAAAAGAAAAGAAGGCCTAAAACAAAGAAACCAGCAAAAAAAGAATTACCCAAAGCTCCAACAGCCACTAAAAAAGAAAATCCATTTGCCTATGTAGCAACATTGACTCAGCAAGTACTAGCCTGCGAGGCAAGTGAATTTGAAGCCAGATTCATTAGCGACTTGGAAAGAATTTCAGGTGGATATTCTCACCAGGGACATGAACATGCATGGGATAGAGCTAAATCAACAACATGCATGTCATACGCTCAAATCCACACTCTTTTTGAAAAAAAAGATAACCTAGAAGGAAGAGATAAAAGGAATCTTGAGATGTTTCTTCAAATGCTCGTGATCTTCTCAGAAGAGAGCTAAGACATATCTTTATATCTCTTTTCTCATTACTTATCCTTATGACAGACCATAATGCACAATATTCAACCGTTGGAGCCCTTACTTTAATGCCGCTTCATGCAAAAACTGATTACATGTGCATTAGAAAACCAGAACGATCACTACAAGTATCCATTGACGTCACAAGTCTAACTGGAAAATTCGAACAATGGCATAAAAGAGATAGTGAAATATCTGACTACGAATCATTCGCATCATTTCTTAAGCGAAGATCAGCCCACGCATCATTATATGGAACATCTGAATCTGAAAGAAAAATAGGACTACAATGCTCTACAATGCTAGGAAATCCAGAACCCTCCTTTGTTACATCTCATCTATATTATCCAACAAGACCAATAGAGGACGAATTAACAAGAAATTCAATATTTCTTTTCTGTAATCTCTGGGATGATTTAGAAAAAATTGTTGGAGAAATTGTTCTTCCCTTAAACAAAGAAGCAAAAGCATTCTATCAAATTGGTACTACATTATTGCATGAAAGAAAAAAAGAAATAGAAAAAAAAAGAAAAGTCTCAGCTTATCCTTCTCTCACGCTTGTTTAAACGCTGTAGAGCAGGCATAATACTTGTTTTCAATCTTGCAATTTTACCTGCCAAAGGAGCATCCATATTCTCAGCTTCGAGTGTAGATACTAAAGACATAAGATAATCTAAACTTGCAGTATGAGCTAACATTTGTCTTTCAACGTGTTCAAAAATCTGCTTAACAGATTCCCTATTTCCATCAAAAGTTACAGCAAATGCTGTACTTTCAAGTTTAGTTAAAGAAACTTTTAGAATAGCAATTTGTTTTACCATTTTAACTAAAGCGGCCTTTTGAAGAGCTATTTCTCTTGCCCATGCAATTTTACCATCTCCACCTATCTTGTGGTCCTTCACTAACTGCTTCATTTTTTCACTATGGACTTTTACTTGTTTAGCAAGCATCATTGATTGAGTAGCAGTCGTACGTTGTGAATTAACATTTTGATCTAATTTTCTTTTTTTAGATTCATTTTTAATTACAATAGATGGGTTATAAGAACGCAATCCTTTTTCCAAGGATGAAGATAGTGCAGCATTTTGAGTCGCCAAATGAACTAACCTTTCTTGTAAACTAGATTGTTGAGACTTAGATAAGTGTCGAGATTTTGCAATATCTGAAAATTGTCTAAAAGCAGCATCTAATGCAACCAAATTGTCAGATTCTTGTTTTGCTAAATCTTCACTTGCAATAAGCTTAGTTTTTAGATCTTCAATATCTCTCTTTAATTTTTTCTCATGATCATCTGCAGCATGTAATATATCTGCATGAATGTGGTGAGCAATTTCTGATGAGAGTAAATGTGCTGATGAAAGAAGGCCTTTTGAATTATCAAGTTCACTACGTGCATATTCTCCCATTTGAGAAATACGTCTTTTATAATCTGAACTCAGTTGTTCCATTGCAGCTGCAGACATACCGTTTGACTTACCTGTTGTTAAAGCAACTAGGTCCCTTCTAATTGTTTCTGCATTTGATCTTGCCTGTTGTAGTGTTGTAAATGCTCTTCTACTTTCCCGTTTTTCTGAACCAACGGACCCTGCATTGAATATTCGTTTAAAAAGTGATTTCATAATTCCTCAGATAAGATTAGGAAATAGACTATTTAAACCTTTCTCTGCTATACGAGGGAGATTAGAAGAATAATACGACAATAATATACAAACTCAGCAGCATAAGTAAACATTGTTCAACAAATCCACCTGTCTTAAATGGACCTCGGATTTTTATTCTGCTCATTGGATGAAGCGGCATAATTCCTTTCTTTGTTGTAGCATCAAGTACTAAATGAGACACGTACCCAAGCGCTAAAGGGAACATAACTCCACCAAACCCATTTCTAAACAACACTACACTAAATATCAAAGGAACAAAGAACGAATGAAAAAATCCCCTATGTTCAAATAGCCAACCAATTGGTTTAAACCATCTACCTATTTTGGATTTAGGATGATCTATATCAGGAAGTAAACTACCAAAGATAACAAAGAAAAAGTACAATGGAACATCAAAAGAACTAAAATTTTGAAAAATTAAACCAAGAACAATACCAAACAGAACATGCGTCTTATACTGCATCTTTTGTCCGCTCAAGTTCAGCTCTAGGATCAGGAT
>ENA-UOXV01000693-UOXV01000693.1-marine-metagenome-genome-assembly--contig:-NODE-693-length-48863-cov-8.453983_pt1 | contig 48863 bp, 25 predicted proteins | sample MGYA00238165_ERZ766961 | MGnify/ENA primary metagenome ERZ766961 (study PRJEB28924, sample SAMN03173240) | marine metagenome | biome: Marine; feature: Water; material: Subsurface seawater | place: North... | reverse complement strand
TTTAAAGAAATAATTTTTTTAATTAAAGGGGATGATGTTTGGAGTAAGCTCAAATTTGAAAGTGGTGTTCATCGAGTTCAACGTGTTCCCGTTACTGAAGCAAATGGAAGAATACATACATCAACTGCAACAGTTGCCGTCCTTCCTGAAGCTCGGGATGTGGAAATTAAAATTGATCCAACGGAATTAGAAATCAATGTTTGCCGAGCTAGTGGACCAGGAGGGCAGGGGGTAAACACAACCGATTCTGCTGTACAGATTTTGCACAAACCCACTGGAATGACCGTATACTGTGCAGATGAAAGATCCCAATTGAAAAATAAAAATAAAGCGATGACGGTTTTAAAGTCTAGGCTTCTGCAAATTAAACAGAAGGAAGAAAAGGACAAATATGCCCAGGACAGAAAAAATCAAGTTGGGACGGGTGATAGAAGTGAGAGAATTAGAACATACAATTTTCCCCAAAGTAGAATTACTGATCACAGAATAAATTTTTCTTCACATGCACTTCATGAAACTCTTTACGGTAATCTAGATGACCTGATCGCAGCTCTAACTAAGGAAGATCAAAATCGTAAATTAGAAGAAATGTTAAAAGTAAATGAACAGTAAGAATTTAACATTTTTAGACATAATCAAATTATCTACTGAATATTTAGAAAAAAGGGGAGTACCAAATGCAAAATGTGATACAGAGTGGATAGTCTCTAATATAACCCAAAACAAAAGAGTCGAGTTGTATTTAAATTACGAAAATATGGTTGCTGAAAATCATGTTAATGAAATTAGGAAAAATATTATCGACCGGGGTAAAAGAATTCCCCTTCAGCATATTTTAGGAAAGGTTCATTTTGCAGGAAACGAATTACTATGTGACCAAAGGGCACTTATCCCACGACCAGAAACTGAACTTCTTACCGAGCTAGTAACTGACGAACTGGGTTCTTCATTTAAAGGGAAAATTTTAGACCTTGGAACTGGTACTGCGGGAATAATCATAACCTTATGTAAAAACTTGCCTCACGCCATTGGCCTAGGTGTTGATCTGTCAAGAGACGCTCTTTCTCTTGCCAAAGAAAATTTAGCCATTAACGGAATCAAAAACCTCGAAATTAAATCTTTTGACTGGAATGATGATAAGTTAAACGAAACATTTGATGCTATCATTGCGAACCCACCATATTTATCCGAGGAAGAATGGATATCTGCAGAGCCAGAAGTCAAACTTTTTGACCCCAAAATGGCACTTGTTGCAAAGGAAAATGGCATTGCCGATATTAAAAAAATTATAAAAATCAGTGAAAAACATTTACACAAAAGTGGTCTTCTTGCTTTAGAAATCGGGCCCAACCACGGAAATGTTATTGCCGATATGATGTCGTTATCATTTTACAATATAAACATCGTAAAAGATTACTGCAGAAAAAATAGATTTATAATGGCGAGAAAGAAATAAATTAAATTTCTTTTGAAAGCTCCAATCGATTGGGCGGTAAATTTTTATCGTCTAGTAATGTAATCCAGTCAGCCATTATTCTACATGATTCATGCAATCTTATATCTAGTCTCGGGGGGTCATAATAAAAGTCCGTGCTGTTACCTTCTTTATCGCCCCGAATTTGTTTAGATTTTAAATTCTGGGACTGAACAATATCCAAAGTAAAGTCTTTCTTTTTAAAGGAAATTTCTGCTAATTGCTCCAATTGATCATCTAATTGAGTTGTAAAATTATAATCTAACTTCTTCTCCTGAATACGTTTTTCAAAATTCAAAGATACAATATCTTCATTTCTCTTTTCCTTATACCAGTCGACATACCGATTAAGGTAAGAAAATTCTGGCAATATACTTTGCCTCTCTAAACTATGCTTTTTAAGTTTTTCGATATTATGACTTTTATATACAAATTCATTTACTGGTCTCCTAAAGTTGACGGCGGGTATACTATCACAGGGTAAGGCGTTATCTAAATCAGATTCACCTATTGGAAGAAAATTGTTAATCGTTGGCATCGAGATATCACTTTTTACACCATTTATTTGCGTACTATTTCCGGATGGTAAGTAGTACTTTTGAATTGTAATCTTAGCAGCACTCTTCTTTGAGCTCGATGCATTATAATTGTAAGGAAGATTCATTTGGATAAGAGATTGGACAGTTCCTTTTCCGTGGGTTGATTCATCACCTACTATAATCGCTCGTTTGTGGTTCTTGAGAGCACCTGCAACAATTTCCGACGCAGAAGCACTATACCTTGAAACTAAAACTATAAGTGGCCCATTCCAAGATAGCTTCGGATTAAAATCAAATTTTTTGCGTATTTTTCCATCCGTACTTTTTACCTGAACAACCGGCCCCCTGGATATGAAAAGTCCTGCAAGATTGACTGCCTCACTCAAATACCCTCCACCATTTCTTCTAAGATCTAAAATAATTCCTTCGACATCTAAATTTTTTAATTTGGTAATTAATTCTTCCACATCATCCGTTGCCTTAGGTCCATTTCCACTTGAGCCATAAAAAGACCTAAGCTCTACAATTCCTATTTTTGTACTATGTTCATTATGCTGTACTTTATGAACAGAAGCCTTGGCTAAATTTGAGGTTAATTTTATTTTATCTCTTATTATCCTTATGACTTTTGAAGAAGAGGGGTCGCTAATGGGTCTTATTTCAAGCCTCACTAGCGTGTCTTTCGGACCCTTAATGAGCTCTACTATTTTAGACAATTTCATGTCGACCACATCTGTAAAATTACCTTCTGACTGAGCCACTTTTAAAATAATATCTTCTGGATTAAGCTCAAGGGATGCTTCTGCAGGGCCCCCTGGGAGTAATTCTTTTATCGTACAAAATCCATCAACATCAGATAAAACCGCCCCAATTCCTACCAATTCATTATTCATAGATTGATCAAATTTTTCTTTTTCCTTTATGTTCATAAAGGTGGTATGGGGATCAAACATTTGCGTCAAGTTCGTTAAATAGAGTTCCTGTACATCAGTAGATTCAAACTCTTTTATATTTTTAATCCAGCGTTCATATCTCTTTTTCACTCTTTCCTTAGATTCTCTTACAACATTTAATATTTCATTTGAATTTATAGAAACATCGCTAGTATTTGCATCAATATTAGATACGATATCGGAAAGTACTTCATGTTTTACGAGACTTTTCCATGAAGAAATTAGTTGATCTTCGCTTGTATCCCACTTTTTTTCATTTCTATTTGTGTTGTACGATAAATTGCCATCAAACTTTAAATCTTTTTCAAGCCAGTTAAGAGCCCAAGACAATCTTTTAATAGCATTTGTTCTGTAAGAGTTGTATATCTCAAAACCCGGCAACAAATTACCCTGCTTAAATAAGGTTTTCAAGGTGGGTGAATAATTAATGTAAAAGTTATTCACCTCTTGTTGTGTGAAGAACAATTTTTGCTTATCAAGTTTCACTAAGTAACTATTCAGGCATTTTGTTGAGTTTAATTCGTCGATGGAAACTTTTTTATAATGTGCTTTTTCCAATGCCTGTATAAGCCATTGCGTTTCTTGCTGCATAAGAAAAGTAGACTTCAACTCTGTGGAACCATAACCAACAGATAGAATTGAGACACAAGAAATCACAAATTTTACAAGAATCCCTAACCTTAAGTAATTAATCCTAAACATTATTATTGGATAAATATTTTTTAATTCTTAAGCAACCCTTTAGCTTTTTCTAGCGTATGTTTCTCTTTTTCGGATAACGCTCCAAATCCTTGATCGTTTATTTTGTCGAGTATTCGGTCAACCTCAACCTGAATATCAGTTGAAGAACTGAGATTAACTTTAAAATTTGGTTTTTTAATCTTATTCTTTTTGGAAGGTCTAGTGGTTTTATTATTAAAACGAGAAGAAGATTTAAATACTAAGCTTGGAAAATACCGACCTGACTTAAGAAATGAATAAACGAAAGCACCTGACATCATACCCCCTAAATGAGCAGAGTGGGCAATACCTGTTGCGCCCTGTAATTCTGAAAAAATAAATCCGTATATCTCAACACCTAAAACCCCCAAGATTATCCACTTAGGTTTTAGACGACATGGAAGAATAAAAAAAAGTAGCAGCGTTATTTCTTGATTTGGGTTCCGCAAGCAAAAGCAAGCTAAAGAAGACATAACAACAGCAGATGCACCGATGAGAATTTCGCCATTGTCGTTAAAAAACAACCACAATAGAGCACCAATGAAGGATGATATACCAGCAAGCCAGTAAAAATTTGTTTTACCAATATCACTTTCAAGTGCTTTGCCGATGAAAAATAAACCAATAAGGTTCATAACCAGATGCATTGGTCCATCATGAAGCAATGCATACGAGAAAGGAGTCCATATTAAAAAGCTTTCAAATGCTGAGACTGAAAATGAAAAGTAATAAAATACTTTCGCCTCAATATCCAAAGAAATTAGACTACAAAAACACTGTAGGATGAAGGAACCAATTAAGACAAATATCAAAACTTCAGAACCCATCTTTTCGCTTCCTGCAAAACGATTCTTCATGTAGGACCTATCATATAACATCAATAAACAAGATATTGAATTTGAGGAGATAGAGCAAACTTTGATTAAGGGATTTTAAATATTTTGTGAATGCTTCAGTTATAAAAATTTTTTTCCCCTATGTTTTAGTTATCATAAGCTTAGAAAATTTAAGATTTAGTGAAGTAATCGTTTTTGTAGGCATAGGTTTTTCGCTATTTACCTACTTATGCGTAAAAAACGGGGATTTCAGAACTAAGAATTTTATAATTTTAGTAATTAGTTCAATTCTAATCATAATTTCTCTGTATAACCATGAGAAGAAATTTCAATTTATTGTAGATAGAGAAATAACAATCACAGGGAAAATAATTGGAAAAAAATTTTCTTCTACGGATAATAATTTAAAAATCTTTGAGATAAAGATTTTAAATACTAATGATGTGCTAAAAATGTTAAGAGGTAAAGAACTTTTATGTACATTTTATGAGCTTGATAAAATCATAAATCGTGAAGAAATATTAAACTTTAATGGAATTTTAACACAAAATAATAAAAATAATTTAATTATAAAAAATTGTAAATTAAGGTCTAGGTTGAATAATAACAAAAAATTTATAAATACGAATTTTATTAAGTTATACTTTCAAAATGCTTTTAAAAGTATAAGTTTGAACCAAGATGTAAATGCATTTTTAAATGCAATCATTCTTGGGAACAAAAATCTTATGAGTATCGAAGAAAAAGACATTTATCGATACAGTGGGACTATGCATTTATTTGCAGTTAGCGGTATTCATGTTGGTTTTATATATCTAATTCTAAATCTTATTTTTACAATAATTTTTAAAAATAGGTTTTTATGCCAAGCTATTATTACAGTTTTCTTAGCTACATACTTAGATATCGTTAACTATCCACCCTCTGCACAGAGAGCCTTTACAATGATATTATTTTGGCAAATTACGAAACTACTTAATAAAAAAAATAATTTAGTATCATCTCTGTTATGGTCCGCACTTATAACAATTATTTTTGATCCAGAGCAACTTTTTTCTGTTGGCTACCAATTGTCATATTCTGTTGTTTTTGCAATTATAATTATCTTAAGTAGTTTAAATTATAAAATTAAGAATAAGTTCGGTAATTTTTTTCTTTCCTCTCTCAAGACATCTTATGCAGCATTTTGCGGTAGCATGTTATTAATATATGATTATTTCGAAATAATCGTACCTGGATCAATTTTAATCAATATGCTTGTCGTTCCAATTTGCTTTGTCTTTATTATTATTTTATTTATTATAATAATTTTATTACCAGTCTTTGATTTTAATTTTTATTCTGAAACGATTTACTTTCTTAAATATTTAATAGATTATATAATAAAATTTTTTACTTGTGAAAATTATACCTACTTTATTTTTGATAAAAAAAATGATGTTAATAATTTTTTACATTTAGTTTATCCCTTTACATTTTTTCTCTATAGAAAATTATTTTATAATAGTTTTCTCTCTTTTATTTCCCTATTATTAATACCTTTTTTTATTTTCTTATTTTTCATTTAATGAATCCAAAATTTGAATGCGTAATTCTTTATCATCAATTACTCCGGATGTTGAATATCCCCTTTTTCCGTTTATTCTCATTAACCTACCAAACGGTGTTATTGTTTTTCCCACTTCTGATCTTAATTTTATTAAGTTTTTTATTTCTCCTGGGTAAGTATAATAGTTAAAACTTGATAATTGAGATCTTTGTAATAGTGTTTTAATTCTTTCTTTTTCCGGCTCTTTGCCTATACAAATTGTAATAACCTTTAAACCCCTTTTTCTAAAAATCTTAAAGTTTTTAGAGATATTTATTAGGTTTTCTCGAGTTTGATTTTGATTATCGTCTAAACTCCAAACATAGAAAAATGTAGATCTATTTATGTTGTAGGTTGTCAATAAATTTAATTTTTTTTCATCAGCATAATATAAGTTTACTGTCTCTTCTGCATATCTTTTTTTGACTTTTTCTGCACTTTCTAAATCCCCCTTTAATCGAATTGCCTTCCCAAACGAATGTGTTCTATTGAATTTTACATCTTTTTTTGAAATTAAATTTTTTATATTTGTATGAAATTCTGACTCTGATTTGTTGTTTGGTTTTTCATGATTTCCTATTCTCCCAGTATATATTAGTAAACCTGTTTCGTTAAATAAATATACAGTTGGAGTAATTGTCGCATTTAAGGAATTGGTTACCAAATGTTCAGTTCCATCATAAATGTAGGGGAAGTTAAATTTCTTTTCTTCATGCTTTTCCCTCATTTCTTTGTATGAGTCTCCGCTTGCCGTATACGCTAGTTCACTTGGCAATATTGAATTTTCGTGATTAGGTGAAAAAACAAACAAGCGAAGGCCATATTTTTTCCACTCTGAATTCCACTCATTTAAATAGTTTTCATAAATTTGGGAATATTTACAATGATTGGAAAGAAACATGATGATAACACCCTGCTTACCCTTTAGATCTTTATTTTCATATTGTTTTCCGTCCGCACCTTTTAAATTAAATGGTAGAATTTGTCTTATATTAAATTCCTCATTTTGACAAAACAGTTTGGTATCTGTTTGAATTAGAATAAAAAAGTATATTACAGTGAATATTAGTTTTTCTATACTATACTTTTTATTCAAAACAAATGGTTGATGCTTTAAGGTTCAACATTTATCTTACCACCACATGTATCCTACAGATAAAATTGAAAACTGGTTTGATGGCAAAGGTCATTGGGGACAGGTTTCTGATGAAAATTGGTTTGATTGGAAATGGCAAATGCGAAATAGGTTAACCAAAAAAAATGATTTTTTGGAATACTTACAGTTAACAGATTCTGAAATTCAAGGGTTCGATATAGCAAAAAGTAAACTCTCAGTTGCTGTAACACCATATTTTTTTAACTTAATTGACCCAAATAATCCAAATTGCCCAGTAAGAAAACAAGTTCTTCCTACAGCATCCGAGTCAAATATATCCATAAAAGAACTCAATGACCCTGTGGGTGAAGAAAAATATATGCCTGTTCCTGGAATAGTTCATAGATATCCTGATAGAGTTCTCTTTTTGGTTACCGACAGATGTGCATCTTACTGTAGGTATTGTACTAGAAGTAGACTTGTCTCAAATGCACAAGACTACGGATTTCACGCTGAACTAGAAAACAGTTTGTCCTATATTGAAAAAAATACATCTATCAGAGATGTTTTACTAAGTGGTGGTGACCCTTTTATACTTTCAGATGATAAGATTGAGTATATTTTAAATCGCCTTAACAAAATTGATCATGTTGAGTTCATTCGTATCGGATCAAGAATTCCTGTATTTATGCCCCAAAGGATCACAAGTCGTTTATTGGATGTATTTAGCAAAATTAAAAATTTATGGATAAGTATTCATGTAAATCATCCGTCAGAATGCACTAAAGAACTCTCTATTGCTTGTTCCAAATTAACAAGTTGTGGAATACCCCTGGGAAACCAATCGGTTTTATTAAAAGAAATCAATGATGATACTGAAACTATGAAAAGTTTAGTACACCGATTACTTATGATGAAAGTAAAACCATATTACCTATATCAGTGTGATTTAATTAAAGGAAGTTCCCATTTGCGAACCGACCCTTCGGTCGGACTAAAAATTATTCAAGAACTTAGGGGATTTACTTCTGGTTATGCTATTCCTCAATTTGTTATAGATGCACCAGGTGGAGGTGGTAAAATTCCTTTGAATCCAGATTATATTGTAGATATTAAAAAAGATAAAATTTTATTAAAAAATTACCAAGGTAATATCTTTGATTATCCGACTAGTAAGGATGTCGCTAAACAAAATATTTCATTTATTCAGTAAAATAAATTAATCTGTCCTAATCGGCATAACCACACAAAGAAAAGATAGTTTATTTTTCTCATCATGGTTTACTTTAAAAACCCCAGGACTCATATCATCTCGAAATTCTAAGGATATTTTATCCCTAGTTATCGATTTTAAGGGATCAAGTAAAAACCTGGGATTAAAAGATACAGCTGTATCTTCTCCTTCAAAATTTATTGGCATTGATTCACAGGCATCTCCCAAGGTACTTTGTCCTGTAATCTCCATCTCATTGGATTTTATTCTTAAAGTTATTTTTTCATCTGATACTAATGCCGCACGATTAACACATTCTTGCATGAGTTCTCTTTCCACTTCTGCGACATTAAAATCATCTTTTGGAATAACTTGTTTGTAATTTGGATATTTACCTTCGACAACTTTAGATACCAAATAAACAGATTCTTTGAAACCACTAGATTCACTTTCGTTTTCTATTTTTAACTCAAAAGAAACCTGCCGGTCGGTGTATGAGATGGTTAAAAGGTTTCCGATTTGTGGAAGTTTTTCGATTTCTGAAACTGTTAATGAAGGTAAAATAAACTCTCCCTCATCATTCTCTTTAATCTCCATTTTACGATCAGTCACCGCTAACCTTCTCCCATCTGTTGCAACCAGAGATAATTTTTCTTTTGTTAAATGGAAAAAAACACCTTTTAACATATATCTTTCCTCATTAACAGACTGTGCATAAGATACACTTTTTAGCATAGAAACCATTTCTAATCTGTCTAAATTAAATTTCTTTTTGTTTTCTAATTGGGGTAAGGGAGGAAACTCCTTACTTTCCATACCTATAACATTAAATATTGAACCTCTTGTACTAATTGTTGCTTTCGATGAGTCCGATGTTTCAACACTAACTTCAATATCTGCAAGTTCCCGAACAATTCTACCAATTTCTTTTACCGGTAAGGTAACAGAACCTATTTCTTCAACATCTGCTTTTACGGAACACCTAGCTCCTAAATCTAAATTTGTCGTTGTTAATCTTACTAACCCTTCCTGTGCTTCGATAAGAACATTCTGGAGAATAGGCATTGTCTTTCTTGCACCGACGACGCTTGTTAATAATTGTAATCCTGAACTAAAGTGATCCCTGTTAATCTTAAATTTCATTTATTTAATTTCTGCCTGAAAAAAGTTCTTTCTTCAATCTATTATTATAAGAAGTAATTAAAAAAATATAAAATTTATTCCTTATTATAAACACTGAAAACTGCAATAAGACTTTATCTCTTTGATCCTCAGTATTTTATATAAAAAATATTTGTTAATAAAATCTTATAAAATCTTAAAAAAAAAGATTTAGGGAAGAAGTCTTTAGATATTCTCAATATATTGGTATGAGTATTCATTTTTTTGTAAGAGATTCTAAATAATCCCAAAAGCTTTGATGATTTTCAAGAACAGCGTCTTCAGAAGCGGGCATTTTACAACGAACTAGAAAATCGTTAAGGGAATTCTTTTGTAAAATAAAATGACAATGCAATGAAATATCAACTTTTTCAAAATAAACCCTTAAGTCATCTAACCTAAGTCTGAAAAAAGTTTTTCCATCTCTTAAAAATGTACCTACTGAAGGATTTTCACCCGTTAAAATGTCGTTAGATAAAGAACTTAATTTTTCGATTAAAGAAAGTTGATCAGTCTGACTTAAAGAATTTAATTCCGAAAGACTTTGTTTAGAAAAAGTTACCTGAAACATTATACGTAATTAAAAAGAAGAATCGTCATTACAAAAAAGTTTTGTTATAAATTATCAATACACCTAGTAAAACCCTATTTTAATAAAAGAGAAACATAATTTAAAAAAGTTTATAAATATGGATGAAGTAGAGGAAGCCCAAAAAGTTTTATTAAAAGAAAGTAAATCTATAAAGAAAGCTGCAACAAGGTTGAATAACCAATTTTCTGTCGCCCTCGACATACTGAATGAAACGAAAGAAAAGATTGTTGTTTGTGGAATTGGAAAATCTGGACATGTTGCAAAAAAATTAGCTGCTACACTTTGTAGCACAGGTTCAACTGCAACATTTCTACACGCATCTGAAGCTGTACATGGTGATTTAGGTGTTCATAAAAACGGAGATGCAGTAATCTTTTTTTCTAATAGTTCATCAACTCCAGAATTATTAACCCTGGAACCTATTATAAGAAAAAGAAAAGGTAAAATAATTGGCATTCTGGGAAATAAAAATGGCCCTTTAGTTAAAAAGGTTAATGCGTTTATAGATGCATCGGTTGAAATTGAAGCAGATCCATTAGGTATAGTGCCGACAGCAAGTTTTACAGTAGCCGCAGCACTCGGAGATGCTTTAGCAGTTGGACTAATGAAAAGAAAAAATTTTTCTGAAAAAGATTATGCAATAACTCATCCAGCGGGTCAATTGGGTAGAAATCTTCTTTTTATGGTTGATGATGTTATGCACAAACTAGACCAAGTAGCCACTGTAGATCCGCTTACAACGGTGAGGGAATTAGTTTTAAAGATGACGGAATTTCCGCTTGGAGCGGCTTGTGTAATCAAAAATGATAAACTGATAGGTTTCATAACAGATGGAGATTTACGAAGGGCCTTAACAGATCATAAAGAGTTATTAGAAATGAAAGCAGAAAATATAATGAGTAAAAAACCAAAAGTAATTCACCCAAACTTTTCACTAGGAAAAGCGTTGAAAATTATGGAAGAAGGGGAAAAGCAAATATCTGTATTACCTGTATTGGAATTGAATTCAAAAAAAGTTATTGGTATGTTGAGGTTGCATGACATTTATAATCCGAAAACAAATTAACCTCTTAAGGGTTTATAAAATTTAGTATTGAATTGTAATTTATAATGTTTCCGAAAAAATTACTTACAGGTTCGATTATTGTTTGTTCTTTAGTTGCCCTTATGTATTTAATTATTCAGTTAAACAGTGCCTATGAAGAGTTTCTTCATTGGAAATCTAGAGAAACATTTTTAGAAGAAAAATTGGTTGAACTACAAACAGAAGCAAGTAGCCATAGGCAATTTTTAAATAGACTACGAACAGACCCTGCTTTTCAAGACGCTGTGGCAAGAAAAGAACTTGGGTATGGAAAAAAAGATGAATTACTATATCGCTTTCCCGAAGAAAAAGACATAAGTTCAGAATGATTTCTACATATGGACCTTTATACAACAAAATCTAAAGGCACATATAACAATACAATAAATTTAAAATGTTTTATTATTTTAAATACAATTTCTAAATGAACACAGAATCTATTATTTCTCTAATAAATGCGGGCAAAGAAACAAAATCTTTGTATGAATCATCAAGTTCCAATCTTTTAGATTTAGTAAAGTGTACTGGAATACCTGTAAGGATATTAAATTCAATTGAGGAATTATTGACTTCAGAAAACTGGGAAGAATTAAACAATCGGTTTCATACAGACTTAAAGTTTGGAACAGGTGGTATGAGGGGGAGGACTATAGGTAATTTCATAACAGAATCAGAAAAAGGAAATACCAAAAAGAATGACCCCCCCCAGTTTGCCGCTGTTGGTAGTAATGCCCTTAATGAAATTACAGTTGTTCGGGCAACAATAGCTTTATATTTACATATTCAAAAATGGTTAGCTGAAGAGGGTTTTTTAGCACAACCCCGTTTAATAATTGCCCATGATGTTAGGCATTTTTCAGAAAAATTTTGTAAACTGTCAGCCTTTACTTGGAGTAAACTGGGCGGATTCGCACTTATATTTGACGGACCAAGGTCGACACCACAATTAAGCTTTTCTGTTCGGCATAGGTATGCTCACGCCGGAATTGTTATTACAGCAAGTCATAACCCATCACACGACAATGGCTTTAAAGCTTATTTTGCTGATGGCGGACAATTAGTTTCCCCTCATGCCGATGAAGTTGTGAAGAGGTATAAAGGTGTATCAATCGATGAAATTTTACCGTTTCTAGAAATAACTGATAAACCATGGAGTGTTTTACCAACGGAGGATGATCTTGCATACAGAACTGCAATCGAAGATGCGGTTTTAGATCCAACAACACTTAAAGATTATCCCCCAAAAGTCGTATTTACACCTATTCACGGAACGGGTGGAATTTCTGCAATACCTGCACTTTGGGATCACGGAGTAGATGTCGCTATTGTAGAAGACCAGAATAAGCCTGACCCTAATTTTTCTTCTGTAAAATCCCCTAACCCGGAAAACCCAGAAGCGTTAAAAAAGGGGATATCAGTAGCACAAAAAACGAAGGCCGATCTAGTTTTGGGAAGCGATCCTGATTGTGATCGAATCGGGGTTGCGGTTCGATCACCAGAAGGGGGTTTTCAGTGCCTCACAGGAAACCAAGTCGCAACAATGTTAGCAGAATACCGACTTTCGGTAGCACGCAGGAAAGCGATTTTACCAGAGGTAGGAAGTAAAAATATAGCAATTCTAAAAACTTTTGTAACCACGCCAATGATTTCACAAATAGCTGAGTCTTTTGGAATTCGTTGTGTAAATACTCATACAGGTTTTAAATGGATGGCTGAAAAGCTAGGGAAATATGAGGACCAAGCACTGACCGAATTGAGAGAGCAAGAAGGTTTATCTTTAGATTTTGATGCAACAGACATGTTTGCACGGGTCGACATTCTTACAAGATACTCAACATATGTAATTCTTGCTGCGGAGGAGAGTTATGGCTATCTACCATTGGATACGGTTAGAGATAAAGATGGTAATGCCTCTGCATTGGCCATTGCTGAACTTTTTGCACATTTAAAATCAATTAAGATGACACCTCAAACATTTCTTGATAATTTATACAAGAAGTATGGTTATCACGAGGAAAAGACAGAAAATTTATATTTTGAAGGAGCGGATGGCAGCAAAACAATTAGTAAACTTGCAACATCATACAGAGAAAAGAAATTAAATGAAATAGCAGGTATTAAAGTTTCCAGCTCAAAAGACTTTTTAGAAAAAGGTTATATCGACGAAGATGAAGATGAATTATCGGTTGAAAACTTTTTAATATTAAATTTAGAAAATGAATTTAAGATTGCTATTAGGCCCAGCGGAACTGAACCCAAGATAAAATATTATCTATTTGGGTGTGAAAAACCAGGATCAAATAATTTAATTGAAACCAAGGCAGAAGTTTCTGGAAAAATAAAAGAAATTTCCGAATGGCTAGTAAGCGATGCTCACGAAAGAGTTTCTTAATAAGAGATTTTAAATAAGCATAGAAGCTGGAGACTCAAGAGTATCCGCAAGCTTCTTAAGAAAGTGAGCACCAATAGCCCCATCTATAAGTCTATGGTCACAGCTTAAACCAAGCATCATGGTTTCTCCCGCTTGAATTTGTCCAAATGAATTAATTACAGGTTTTTTGATACTTGCACCAACTGATAGAATGGCAGCATTTGGCGGGTTAATAATGCCACTAAAAAAATCTATTCCAAACATACCTAAGTTGGTAACCGTAAAGGTGGAGCCTGTCATTTCATCAGGCATTAATTTTTTAGATCTAGCCTTGAGAATAAGAGATTTAGCTGTTTGGGAAATGTCTTCCAAATTCAGTTGTTCGGCATTTCGAACAACTGGAGTAACCAAACCATCATCAACTGCCACGCCAAATGCAAGGTGCACGGAACCATGATATTTTATTTCTGTACTTTCCCAGGAAGTATTTATTTCGGGTACTGTTTTAATAGTTTCTGCACAGGCTTTAAGAATAATATCATTAATTGTAACTTTGGCTGTGCCTTTTGGGTTTCTATCTGAAAGTTTTGCATTTAATGCGGCACGAGCTTCTTTAAGGGGGATGGAATTAATTTCTTTTTGTAAATAGAAATGTGGAATATTGGTCTTTGATTCAAGTAATCTGCTGGCAATTATGTTTCGTATTTTTGAAACAGGAACAGACATGTCTTTTAAATTATTGCTAGAATGAACTTGGATTGGAGGATTAGGGTTTTCTTCTTTTTGCTCTTTTTCGGGTTTATCTGTAATAGTCGTTTCAATGGAAATAATATCTTTCTTAACAATTCTACCACGGGGTCCCGTACCTTTGATTGTGCTTAAATCAATATTTTGATCCTTGGCTATTTTTTTTGCCAAAGGTGATATGAAAATTCTCTCTCCACTTTCATTCTCTATTGCAACTTGAGTAGATTCATTATTGCTAACCTCGTCTTTATGTGGGGTGGGTTTATTTTCTGAGGGTTCATCGTCAGGAATCTCGGTAGGTTTTTCCTTCACAGAAACCTGTTCCTGATTGGATTCGGTGGTAGTGCCCGGTTTAGTTATTTTTTCCCCGGGTTCACCAACAGCAGCAAGCGGGCTTCCAACGGGAACTTCTTCACCTTCACTAACAAAAATTTCGATTAATGTACCATCATCAAAATTTTCTAACTCCATAGTAGCCTTATCCGTTTCAACTTCGGCTAATATATCTCCGTTAAGTACGGAATCCCCAATTTTTTTATGCCATTTGATTAAGGTGCCAACGGACATCGTATCACTGAGTTTAGGCATTTCGATAATTGTTCCCATTGTAATAAATTTGGAGGTTAAACTAATTCCATAGCCTTGGCCAAAATTCGGTCATGGGCGGGAATTTGAATATTTTCTAATGCCTTACTGTAAGCCTGAGGTGCATCAATTGCAGAAATTCGCTTGATGGGTGCATCCAAAAAGTCAAAAGCCTGATCCTGTATGATAAAAGCTACTTGGGCGTCTACGCCGCAAAAGGGTTTATTTTCTTCCACGAGTAGAACCCGGTTTGTTTTCTTGACTGTTGCAACAATGGCATCGACATCCAGGGGCCTGATCGAGCGCAAATCCAAAACTTCCGCTGAAATATTATGTTTTTCCTCTAATGTCTGTGCGACTTGTAACGAAGAGTGAACCGCTTTGCCATGTGCTATTATGCTGATATCGCGACCCTCTTTCAATACATTTGCTTTTCCTAATGGGACGATATAATCATTTCCCTCGGGAACTTCGCCCTGCATGTTGTAAAGAATGGTGTTTTCCATAACGCAAACAGGATCGTTGTCCCTTATTGCGGACTTCATCATACCTTTGGCATCTGCAGGAGTTGCTGGGCAAATAACCTTGAGTCCTGGAGTATTAGCAGCAAAATTTTCCGGTGTATGTGAATGAGTCGCTCCGACATTTGTTCCTCCATTTGCCGGTCCCCTAAAAACGATTGGAATATTAATAAGCCCACCAGACATATATCTGATGCTAGCAGCATTATTAAAAATTTGATCAAATGCTACATAGCAAAAGCTCCAAAACATAAATTCTACAACTGGCCTCATTCCCATCATTGCTGCTCCTACAGCTAGTCCCGAGAAAGCAGCCTCGCTAATTGGAGTATCTATAACACGCTCCGGGCCAAATTTTTCAAGCATTCCCTCAGAAACTTTATATGAACCTTTAAATTGTGCAACCTCCTCACCCATTAAAACAACGCTGGGGTCACTTTCAATTTCTTCTGAAAGTGCTTGATTAAGGGCTTCTCTATAAGTTATTTTAGCCATAAATTATGATGTAAAATTTAGTTACTAAGGTGTTTCAAAAAACATCGTTCCTTCAGATGTTTTTTTATCGGTATTATCAGTTTCCCAATAAATATCATCCATTAATTCATTAATGTCCGGGTAAGGACTGGCATCAGCAAATTCTGCTGATGCATCTGCATCTCCTTTTGCTTTGATATCAATTTCTTTTAGTTGATCTTCTCTAATAGTTCCATCTTTGAGTAATTTTTCCTTAAGCAAATTAATGGGATCTTTATTTGCTTTATATTCTTCAATTTCCTCTTTGCTACGATATGTTTGATCAGGGTCTGCGACTGAATGACCACGATAGCGATAAGTTACAATCTCTAAGACAGAAGGCCGAGAATGTTCGTGAGCAGATTTAAGTGCATTTGAAATTGTTTGACGAACTTCATACAGGTCATGTCCGCTCGTAACAGACCAATCGATATCAAAGGAATCAGCTCGTCTAGCAAGTGGATCTCCAGCTGAATGTCTTGATTCAGCCGTCCCCATGGAATATCCGTTATTTTCTATTATGTAAATCACAGGAAGATTCCAAAGAGATGCTAAGTTCAAGGATTCGTAAAAGGGACCTTGGTTCGTTGCCCCATCACCCATGAAGCAAAGGCAGGCACCTTGTTTTTTGTTAAATTTTAGGGCGTAGGCGATTCCAAGACCCAGAGGGGTTTGCCCTCCCACAATCCCGTGTCCTCCCCAATAATTTTTATCAGGGGCAAAAAAGTGCATAGACCCTCCTTTTCCTTTCGAGCAACCAGTTTTTTTACCATATAGTTCCGCCATGCATTCGTCAAAATCCATTCCAACTGCCAATGCATGACCATGATCTCGATATGCAGTAATTATATGATCGTCGCTCCCAAGCATAGAGACGGATCCGACCGCGACAGCCTCTTGGCCAATATAAAGGTGGAGAAAACCACCGATATGTCCCTGCTGATATGAACGCAGTGACCTTTCTTCAAATCTTCTAATTCTAACCATTTGTTCATAAAGATGTAATTTTTCCTCATCAGTAAGAAGTTTGTTAGCTTCAGATTGCGAAAAGTCATCGATATTTTCGCTTCCATTGGGTTCTGTAGATATACCGACATCTTTTGATATATCAGGATCCTTTTTAGCGAAATCAGAGTTGGGTGGATCGATTATTGTGTCGTGATGTAAACCTTCCATAAATTTAAAATTAGGGTAAAAGTTAAAATTTTATTATATAATTTATTGTGGATTAGACTCAATCTTAATCTTTGTTTTACTAGGATCGGTACAGTCAGCTCTAACTCCCCAAAAACCTTGGCTTCGAGAATCAAAAAATGGCCAGACTAAAAGGTGGTCGGAATCTGGGATTTTTAGGTTTTCGATGTCCGCCCTATCAAAAAAGCCAAAATAACCTTCTTCAAAGGCTTTTGGAGTTTCAGAAATTATTTTCTTACAATCAAAGAGAAACATAAGCCAGTGGCAGGCGTTTTCATATCCTTTTTCTGATACATAACCAAATAAAGACAAATCGCTGTCTGCCAAAACCAACCCCGTTTCTTCTAATGCCTCTCTTTTGGCACATTCGAAGGGAGATTCACCTGCATTCATATCAAGTTTCCCCCCGGGGGGACTCCAGCTACCCTTGTTCGGGGATTTATTTCTTTTGAGCAACAGAAATTGGTTCTTCGAGTTGCGAATAAAAAGTAAACAAGATATTTTAAATTCCATTAGTTTAAGCTTGTGATTTATAGCGAAGATTTGGGAAGATAGCAACTTGTCATGTTAACCCTGCTAGAAAATGTACTTCTATGAAAAAATTATTCAAAACCTTGTTAGCCATTAACTTTATAACAGCTGTATTTAACTTGTCCGCTGCACCCGACCAATTTATCCGGCTGTTCGATGACGTTAAAGTTACTAACGAATCAGATCAATGGTTGAAGGTCACGGTTCCATTTGAAATGGTCAATCATCCATTGAAGGCGAAGTACGAAACCATAAGAACGCCTATGACAAAAGACCAAGTGATTAATTTAAATTATCTGAATAATCTAAAAATACGACTTTCAATCTGCTTCAGTAATGAGTTGCAGAAAGAAAAATTGCGCAAACAAAAGCTTCCCGATGCAGAATTTTATCAATATTATTCATCTGAAATTGAGCTTTTGACCATTAAAGCGGACCGCAATAAAAAATATGCCACATTTCTTTTCCCATCGGCAATTGCAGAAAGAGACGGATTTTTAAACACCTATGTAAAGCCGATAGGTTATGTGGTAGAAATCATTTACGATGGAATTCCTTTGGAAATATCTAAAAGTATTTATTTTGGGAAATATAAAGAAGAATCTATTTTGAGTAAATTTAGACAGCAGTGTCAGGCGAATGCTCCCCAAAACGAGGGCATTTTAATCCCCGCTTATCTAGTTGGCGCCAATTATCTTCAGGGCCTTGGTCCTGTTAAAAGACAGGCTGGTGCCGGTGGTACAAGGTATTAATATTTAAAGGCATTCTTGCTACTAGTGAGCGAAAAAAAAGAAATTTTAATTAATTGCGGAATATCTCATGTATCAGCTAGCGTTTTTACATTTGATGGAAAAAAGATTACCTTACAGCAAACTGCTCTTCAAAATTTAAATTACGATTATTCGAACGATCAGCATTGGCTTGGGGCAGTAATTTCAAGCTTAGAAAAGCTTTGTAAAAAGCTAAGTTTAAAAGGGGATGCAAGATTTATTTTTCCAGGGAGTTTATTGCTGAACAAAACGCTCAGGGTTCCTCATGTGGAAGAGGAAAAACAAAAAAAGATAGTTGCATTTGAATTATCACAAAAGATGCCATTTCCTCTGAGTGAATTAATTTGGGACTATCAGGTGATAGATGATGATGGTGTCGAGCAGGAGATTCTTGCATTCGCCGTGAAGCCTGAGGTTGCAGAATCTTTTTGTGAGAAAGTAGTTGAAATAGGATTATCCCCGGTCCAAATCACTCCTGCACCGGTATTGGATTATAATGCACTTATTTCATCCGGTATTGGTATTGAACAAGAAGAAACACTTGTGGTAAATATAGGTGCTAAATCCACTAACTTACTTTTTATTAACCCTACAGGTTTTTTAATTAGAAGTATTGCCGTAGGAGGGAATACATTAACACAAAATATTTCTGATAGTTTAGGTATACTATTCGAACGAGCGGAGGAGGTTAAAAAAAGTTATTTCACTGGTCAGGTCGCTTTTTCTCCGGAAGATCCAAGTGTTCAAGTTTTACAAAAGTGCTCTCATCAGTTTTTAACGAGAGCAACTCAAGAAATTACACGATCAATTGTTACCTATAAAAGACTCAAAAAAGGAAAAACTCCCACTAGAATATTTTTGTCAGGTCGAGGGGCATTACTTAATAATTTGCCAGAATATTTAAGTCAAAGCCAAGGTCTAAATATTGATTATTTTGATCCATTACAGAGCGTATTAATTTCAAATCAAATTGATGAACAAACCAAAAGTCTATTACCTTTTATAATAGGTGAACCTATTGGTCTTGCATCTTCATTGTTTGCAACCGAGAAAAGTAAGGAACTTAAGAGCCCATTAAATCTCTTGCCTGCAAGTAAAATAACAAATTTAAACTTCAAGAAAAAAGTCCCCATCCTACTTTTTTCAGCAGCTTTATTATCCTGTTTTCCCTTGATTGGTTTTACTTTTAAATCTACTGCTATTTCTCAGCTAGAAATGGAGCTATTAAATATTAAAAAGGAGAGTCGCACGCTAGAAGCTAAAATTTCAGAAAATGAAAATCTTAAAAAGAAGCACATATTTACCGAAAATATTAATCGCTTAATTTTAAATCGAAACAATGCATTTGTTAATAAAACTCATTCATGTTGGTTAATTCAAGATTTTTTAAATCAATTACAAAGTTCGCTAAATCACCCTGAAGTAAAAGATGCTTGGTTTGATGAAGTTCGTTTCGAAGATCAAGCAACTTCTACAAATTCAAGATCTCCTACCTTAAAATCGTTGTCTAATAAAAAAAGAGTCATTCTGATTGGAAGATATTTAGTTCGCACATCACTAGTATTTGAAGAAAATCAAACTAACGAAAAAAGAAATCACTTAATTGAATTGAATAGTAAAAAACAGGAAGCATTAACTCAATATCTCGAATCGCTTCCTTTTATCGAAAAAATTAATACTAAAACATTCTCAATCGAAGGTGAAGGTGATCTCTTCACCAGATACTTCACTCACTTTAAGTATGTTTTCACTCCAGAGAGCTAAATTAACTGATGAACTTTATTAAATCTAATAAGGCATTTACTATTTTGATGGTTGTTTTTTGTTCTTCTTTCATTCTGTTTCAGTTTATTTCTTGCAGTAAATCTGTAGATATTGAAACGACACAAAATTTAATTTCTAAAGAATCAAAATCAATTAAAAATTTAGAACAAGAATTATTGCTTTACGACGGACTTCAAAATGAAATTGATGCTGGAAAAAATGATTTAATCGAACTATCTAAAATAGAAAAGAAACAAACTAGATTTTGGGACAATATATTGAATATTGAGGAAAATATATATTTTAACGCAAAAGATAAAAGCTCAGAATCAATCAACGCAGACCTAACAAAGCTATATTCAAGGTTAAGAGGAAATTGTGAAGCAAATAATATAATATTCGAACAAGTAACTTCAAATAATGCATTTTCTGGTTTTGGCGAACCTACACAAGATGCCGAAACTAAATACGGCTTTGGTCTTTCATCTTACGACGGTTTTTGGCCTAGTTTTTCAAAAACAGAAGCTAAACTTCTCGGTGTACAGGGTGAAATTATATCTACTATGATAGAATATTTAGGAAATTCATCAGATGAAAAGTATGCCATTACGCTACTAGGAATCTCACGAGAACCAGTTGGAAATGAAGATGCTCAACACATTGGTGACGATAAACTTACCGAACCAAATTATCAACATAAACTAGTGAGATATGATGATAAAATAAAATCCTACGCCTTTAGTATCAGTTTTCAATCTCATACTTCCCATGCCCGGAGTTTTATCAATCAATTACGATCCCCATTTCTTGTCAGGGACTTCAAAGTCACACGTAGCCCCGGAGTAGATGATTTGGTCAATACCGTTGATGAGATTTCACCGTTCGGAGAAAAAACCGTTCAACTTAGCCAGCAACTCCCAATCGTTAAGGATGTAGAGTCTAGGTTTACTCTTTTAATTGAATATGTATACAAAACTGATCGTGATTTCGAAAAATTTGTTACTGAAAAGTTTAGTGAACTTAATGTTGATGAAGATATTTTAAAATTATTTTTCGAAGAGACAGGTAACGCCAAGCAGTTAGCCAAAATTCAAAAGAACTTTAAAAAGCCGTGAAAATGCTTAGAACACACTATGATAAACTCGCTTTGCTTGCTGTTATTATTGTTCTTACCTTAGGCGTAATATTGTCTTTATTCCAATCATTTGAAACAACAAATAACGATGAAAACAGACAATTGCCCACTTTTCTAATCGACAGCTATGAGGGCGATACCACATTAGAACTTTTTCGAGAAACTGACCTAGTACCCGGTGATCAGGTCTTGTTTTTTAATAACATTTCGAATGAGTCATTATCCCATAGAATTAGTAAAGTAATTTTTAATAGAAAAAGTCGTGTAGTTGTAACACTCAATTCTCAAAAATCAATACAAGGCAGATTACTCAATTCGAGTAGTACAATTCTTTCAGAATCATGGCGAAAAATTAGAACACCATTAGCTCTTGAAACAAAAGAAGGTGTTTTGAATTTAAACTTCAAAGATATTACCAGAATTAAAGGTCAACAAATCTTGGTTTTTTCATCCGGGTTAGGTAAAGTAGACCCTAAGGAATATTCAATTTCAACCTATCAAAACAAATTTGTTACGGTATTAGACTCAAATCGATCTGAAAAAATCCGATGGACAAATAATTCAACAGATGCCAACGCATCTATATATGATTTATTTACCCCGCCCATTATTTATCTCGTAAATGGAGAGTTAACCACATCGCTTCCAGAGATACCGCAAGAAGTAGAAAAAGAGGAGGAATTTGGTCTTGTTTTAAAATCGTTTGAAAAAGACAAGTTTCGATTGAAATTATCAAGTTGGATAGGGCAGACTCCGTACTTCGAAGATTTGTTGACCAAAGTTTCAGCGAATTCTCCCAAAAATGTAAAAAATCGCATTGAAGTAAATGTGCCTTACAAAATAAACCCGAATTACCGGCCAGGTTTACCTTCTTTCATAAAAACTACTCCTGAAGACGAAGAAAAATTTTTGATGGTTGAATATTTCACTGTTGTAGAATTCAAAGACCCAAAAACTGGAGGTAGCAAACCAGTTGGGCGTGCCTTGGTTAAAGATTATAATACGGGTAACAAGCCTTTTGAGATAAACAGCCTTATGGACGAAGTATTTTCAGGCGAATATAAAATTCAGTTAGTTTTTGAAATTGATGGAGAATTACCCCAAGATATTTCTCTTAATGCAAAAGATGAAGGAAAAAAGTTTGAAATTGGTAATCGAAACTATGAAGTTATTAATATTAACGAAGAATCCAAAACAATAGAAGTTTCTAAGGAAATTAAAGGGGTAGATTCGGTTACTAGCCAAACTCTTTCATTGTAGCCATATAATTTGATCTTCATATCTGTTTTTATTTATTGACCAAATCATAGGTTTCTATGGAATGGACTAGTTTGTAATTCTTACAACTGCCCATCAATCTATGCACTTAAAACTTTATTTCTTGGTCTGCGTGTACAGCCTAAGTTTGTTATGCCATTCAGCATATGGTCAGAATGATATACTCACCAAGAAGTCTCGTTTAGACATGCTGCCGGAACAATCCCCTTCCCCGGACCCATTATCGCCATCTAACCGAGCCGAGGTTTACAATTTTGGCCCAAGCACAAATTTAGTCTCTCTTTTGGAAAGTATACGAAATTTGTCCAACGATGGTAAATTTGACAGTGCTCAAGAAATGGCAAGTGCTGCTCTCGAGAAAATTGCCGAAACAGAACAGAACAATTATTTTCTTCGTCAAATTAGAAAGGAAGAAACAAAATTGTACTTTTCACGTGCCAACCAAGCTATGCGGGAAAAGAATTATACTTTAGCAAGTCAATTACTCTCGCGATATCGGGAAAATGTTTCTTCAGAATTAAACGACAGAAAAAGGGAAAGGGAACAACTGATCGCTAGAAACAGTGGAAATGACGCAACTTTGGTTGGGAAGTTAGTTGATGAATTAGATAAAGCAAAAAAAGACCTCGCTCAAATCAGAGCAAAAGCAGGACTTCCTGAAGATGATGCTCGACCAGATTATGAAAGACTTATGGAGGCAGAAAAGGCGAAAATGACCACACTGCTGCGTCGTGCAGAAAGGCTTTTAGAAAAGGGAAAAAAAGATGGAGCCGATGGTCAGTATGACCTTGCTGCAGATCAACTTGACGAGGCCCTAAATATTCTTCCTTCCAATGTCTCAAGTATTGCATTGATAAGTGATATCTACAAAGCGAAACAGCAAATCATTTGGTATCGAATGGGTGAAGCTATGCTTAAGGGTAAAGTTGGCCAAGTTGAAGACCTTGTATCAAAATTTGAATCAGTCGAAGAATCTTGGCGAAAGGCAGAATCGGAAACATTGGGAATTGAGGAGCAGACTGATTTTGATGGAGAGATGCAAAAAGCAAAGGAAAAGGCAGAGGAGCAAGCCGTCCTTGCAGAGGAGCTATTAGCCAACGCCAAAGGTCTGGTGCGAAAAAAGAAATACGATGAGGCTGAAGAATCTTTGTTTAAAATTAAAAACTTTTTGGAGCCCAACACGCGTACATGGCCGATTATTCTAGAAGCCGCACTTATGAGAAATCGTATAAATTTAGATAAAGCTGAAGATGCGCGAAAAGATAAAGATTGGGATTTATCGAATCAGTACCTGGATGCATTTCGTACCGGTTTTTACCAGGATCGAGATATTCAAGGAGATCCTCTTTCCTATGGTAGGCCGGGATTGAAGTCGACCGATGGAGAGAGTGCCGTTAAGGATGAATTAGATAAAGCAAAAAGAATGGAGGATAGAATTGCAGGGGATAAAGCAAATCCTTACAAAAGAGACATTAGTGAATTTACAGCTGACTGGAAAGATCAGCGAGCAGTTCTTCAGGAGCTTTTGATGAGGGCAAAAGTACAATTCATAAACGGAGATTTAACCGGAGCGACTGAAACCTATCGAAATATTGAAACCCGATTTTCAGATAATTACGAAGCGAAAGTAATGTTAAAAAGGATTTCTCAAATGAGAGCAGAGGAAAGTTATCTGGGGTATTTAAAGACGAGGCAAGAAATGCTAGAAGAAATTGAAAGAGAATGGGAAAGGCCCAAAGTCTTTGACCGGCAGATAGAAGAGGTGGAGAAAGTAAAAGAAGTTGCTTCAAATCTTGAGCAAAAGCTCAAGATTATTCAAGTTCCAGGCGTTCAATTTTTTGAATCCCCATTACCCGAAGTCATGCAGGAACTGCAGAGACAGGCAAAAGCTTTTGATCTTACTGAACCAGATCCGTCCAAGAAAGGCGTCAATATAATACCTTTAGCAAATGGTGATGAGCCTTTTCCAAATGTTACCATTACACTTAATTCTATGCCTCTGGGGCAAATGATACAATTTATCGCTGAAATGGTAAGCTGGACATATGATGTTCGGGCTGATGCTATTGTTGTGTCAAAATCGGGAGGTTCCTTTACTGGTCGGTCTTTGGAAACTGAGTTTTATGAAGTTACACAGGGAACTATCCAAAGAATGACAGGAGGAGGCGGAGCAGCTGGCGGCGGCGGAGCCGACCCCTTTGCCGCACCAGGACCCGCAGCGGGTGGTGGTGCAGATGATACAGGCATTAAAATCAAAGCCTTTCTTGAGGGTGCAGGAATTCCCTTTGATGATACCAAGGGTCATAAGTTTGTATTTGATGGATTTCAAATGATCGTGACACACGAGAGGCGCTTCCTTGATTTGATTGAAAGAATTTTAGAGAGACTGGATGCAGATTCCAGCAGGCAGGTTGAAATAGAGACAAAATTCCTGGAAGTTCAGGAAGGTGCATTGGATGAAGTAAGTTTTGATTGGACTTATAATTTTGGTACGCCCCAGTACATAGTGGACCAAAGAACCGGGCAACCGCTTTTGGATTCAAAGGGTCAACCTGCATTAAGTTTTCCCCGACAGCTTTCAGGTTCAACTAGGACTCTATCCGAAGCACATTCACCTACTGGTGTAAATAGAGATACTATTATCAGTATACCCGATAATGAAGAAGGAAGTATGTCACTTGCCAATCCATTACCCTCTCTTCCGGGAATGATTGGGATTGGCACGGGTGCAAAGCCTCTACTTGATGCTCAAAACTTAAGCCTTTCCCTTGCTGCTGGTGGTGGATCCATGATACTTGGAGGAAGTCAGGCAAATTTACTCATTAGTGCATTACAAAGAAAACAAGGCACTGATCTTTTAAGTGCACCCAGAATAACGGTTATGGATGGACAGCCTGCTCAAATAACGATTGCCCAAGAGTTCATTTATCCAACTGATTATGAACCCGCCCCATTACCTGGAGGAGGTGGAGGTGGAGGCCAAAATAATAATGGTGGTGCAGCAGCGCTTTCCCAGGCTATTCAAATTCAGAGTGCTGTTCCACAATTTGAAACAGTTGCACCAGATGATGAGCAACCTGGTTTTCGAGAAGTTGGGGTTGTAATGGATGTTACCCCAAGAATTGAAAAATATAATTCTATTGCACTGGAATTAGCACCTAAGGTCACTGAATTTGATGGATTTATCGAATATGGTGGATCTTCGGCAATGATTGGTACATCAGCGGTCGGAGCACCCCCGATGATTATTCAACCATCAGGTATTTTGATGCCAATTTTCTCTGTTCGTAAAGTCAATACATCAGTAACCATCTTTGATGGTGCAACCGTTATTATTGGTGGTCTCACCAGGGAGGAAGTTAAAACTGTTAACGATAAGGTCCCTGTTTTGGGAAATATACCTTTAATCGGTCGTCTTTTTCAATCTTCTGCCGAAAGTTATGCTAAGCGAAACCTGCTTATTTTTGTAAGCGCAAGTATAGTATCTCGTGGTGGATCACCTGTTCGTGAGGTTATTCAAAATATCAGTCCTCAATCAATATTTAAAGATCCGGTTATCATGACACCCACAGGAACCATCCGACGTGCTGTTAAAGATGATGTTGTTGCTCCGTAAAGTATTTAATAAAATTACATGTGTATGATAATTAATTCCTTCTCATCAACCGTAACCAATTCACTTACTGCGGTATATAACCTTTAGCCAACCATTAAGTAATTAATACACTACATGTTTTAATTTGATCCCCATAAATTATTGTAAAAAGCTTTCATTACATCGTAGTTTCCGAGTTTTTATCACCGAATAAGAGAGTATTAACAAGTTTGTAAGAATCCAAAACAGCGAGACATTATATAAAGAAATGTACCCTTGATATTATAACAACTTTAGATTAGATTAAACTGTGTCCGATTCCCCGCCCAAAGCCCTTAAAAAACTCTTCAATTGGAGAATAGGAATTCTTTTGTCTAAAAAACCCCCGACTTTAAGAGCAATAAGTTCAAATTATTCCGCAAACAGAATATTTATGCATAAATTCTGTTTCACCTTATTTCTGGATAAGCATAGATGTGCATGAAATCCATTACCTCAGTAGAACGGCTACAGCGTTTTTACGAGATGTACCGACAGGCATTTTTTAGTAATAGCATTTCAAGTGGCATGCATTATTCTAAAAGCCTTTATCCGTTCACAAAAAGGTAAGTTTTTGAAAATCTGTAAATAATGAGTTTATTTTCAAAAAAAGCTGCCCTCTCCATTCTTCCTTGGTTCGCATTGATATTTCTTTGCTTCATTGTTTTTACCAAAACAAAGGAATTATTTATAAGTGAAAATCAGCCAAGCTATAATGAAGTTTATGCGGAAAAGGGTATTACAAAGATTGATTCACAAAAGTCTACGGATGGGAAAGAACCTGGGTTAAAAAATACCAGTAACATCCCCCCAAAAGTAAAAAATGATGCTCAATGGTGTGACCCTTTGCAGTATACTGATCTTTCAAACCACCAGACTATATCTGACTTTAATTCATGGTTGAACCAATTTACAGAATTCCATGACTTTGATGAACGGAATGATCTTCGTGACCCTAGGATAATTAAGGAGCTGATTGAGCGAGGAGAATTCCTTGCCCGTAAACGTTCTGAAACATTGGTCAAGATTATCCAAGGTGACCCCAGAAAAGCACTCGAACTAGCAGTGGATGAAAAGACCATCGAATTATTACCAACCGAAATTACTCAACATTTGGAAAAATGGGTTTCTGACTATGCGGATGTCAAGACTATGTATATTTGTAACGATCCCAAAATGCCAAAGGGACAAATTAAACATTTTGTTTCGTTACCTAACCAAGATCAAGTGGAAGTAAATTTCTATGGAAATCGAAAGTTTTTAAAGACCACAAAAGGCCTTTCAGTTTGGGGTATTAAATTAGGAAAAAATGCCGCATTTGCAGATACTGCCCTAAAAGTAGTTCCTGTGACAAAGAAAGGTGTAAAGCAATTTGAAGTAAAATTAGGCGATATAGAAATAACTGTCCCATCTCAAGAAGGTGTCCTTGCATTAGAAAGAAGAGTGCGTGCAGCGGAGAAAAAAGGGACTTATTATGGTCAGGTCAGTTACCCATTAATGGCTTCCAGTAATGGTACTGTGGACCTAATTGACCAGCGATATAGATTTGTCAATGCACTAACAAGCTGGACAAATGCCCATAATTTAGCGCTCGATCTTAATGCCTCACTTGTAAATGTTGATTCTGAATTTGAGCATAATATAACTTTCAATCTGTTAAGAGACGCAGAGGCAATTGGATTAGTGCCGGCAACCGATGGAAATACCACCCTACAGTATTCTTGGATTGGACTGACTGATGACAGTGAGATAAATGGATCAAAATATGTCAGGGATGATAATTTGACGGTACCAGTTGAATTAAATGCCACTAAAGGAAACTGGAAATGGGTGGACGGTCGGGATGCAGGGGATTCGACTTATACAAACTGGCTTGGTGCTAATGAGCCTAATTCAACTTTTCCTGGACAAAATTATGGTGCAATTGACTTTAATTATACGGATGCAAAGAATTCAAAATGGATTGATTTGAATAACTCCTATCGATTGCCTTTTATCTTGGAACGCCCGACTCAACCTGCGGTTAACCCTCTACCTATTGCGAATGGTATAAGAAAAGTTCTGGTTATACCAGGAAGGTTTATTGATGAAGGAATTAACTTTGATGGATCATCGGGCAATCCTACGGATGAATTTGGAAATCCCATAAGTAATAATCCGGGAAATGATAACTTCGAACCAGATACGCGGGAAAATATGATTAATGCTATGGAGGGTGTAAAAGAATTTTATATGAAAAATTCTGACGGTACCTTTCAGTTGGATTATGTTATCGCACCGACTATCACTATGCCCATTACTAAATGGACTAAAGTAGAGCGACCAACACCTCTTCCTGTTGGTCATCCTAAAGCAATTCCGAATCTGTATGATTCGACTGGTAGGTTTTTTGAACAAAGGAGCCTCCAATATGTGCCAGATCCAGAACTCGCTGATTTTGCAGATGCTCTTCTTATGGGAGCTGCGTCACTTCCTTCGAGAAATTATGACTTTGAAGGTCCTGCTTTTGAGGGCATTCTAAGTGTGGAAGTTAAATTGGACGATAATAACAAATCTGCCGGGCCTTTTTCGGAACCACCACTAGTCAGTTTTGTCGGTGGAAATATAAATATCGCCGACAATCTGCCCGATCAGGATTTCGTTTCTGCACAGGCAGATGCAATCCTCGACGAATCTGGGTATGTAACCGCAATACGGATGCAAGAAGTTGGTGCATTTTATCACTCAACGCCAACCATCAGGCTTAATGGGGTCGATTATAATTCGACTTATTTTAACATTAAGCGTGATAGAACAGTGGTATCATATGTATTAACGACAAGTTATGAATTCGGTGCCCCAGGGGTGGGTTGGGTCGGTATGCCAGGTTCTTATGTAATGGCACCTTTAAGTGCGGGAGTTACCGCTCATGAACTGGGGCACAATTTCGGTTTATGGCATGCAAATAGGCATGAAGGTGAAGGCATTTTGCCTAACAGTGATGATCGGTTAGTGGTAGATTATGGAAATCCGTACGCTGTGATGGGTTCAGCGACAGGTGGTAATGGTGGTATTGGAGATTTTACGATTTCGAGCAAAGTATACCTTAACGAAACTGGGAATTTTGGATATGTGGGTGAAAACATTAAAGATGCAAGTCACTTTGCCTTTCGCAAGGTAGATGTTGCCGACTTAAGTGATGCTGCAGAAGTTAACGCATCATTGCTCAAGGAAGAGAATTCGATTAACCCAAATACTTTTCGCATATATCGACATGACTATGGATCCGCACCATATGCGTTGCAAGAAACGAAGTTTTATTTGGATATTCAAACTGGTGCTCTATCCCATAAAATTATTTCATTATTACAAAATAATAATTTAGCTCTTTCAATAAGCGGTCCTGGCGATGGAGCAGAAGGGTATATGTCTACCGGACCTGCGGGTAGTCAATTACCCTATAGAATGGTAATCACAAATGGAGGAAAGGGTTATTCTGAAGAACCCATATTTAATGTGCTAAATGATTTAAATGAAAGTCTTTTAACAATTAATCCGTCCTGGATAAAGAGAAAGGCTGGATACGATAATTATGAAATTGCACAGGTACGGAATTTATCTTCTGCAGGACGCCGTGGGTTAAGGGGAATTGAAGTTCCGGCTTCACAGTATTCGCCCAATGGATTTGATGCAGGAAGTGCTATGGGATCTTATTGGATTTCTTATCGGCATGGAATTAGTCAATTTGGTTTGAGTGTAATAAATGGAACAAGCCGTTCGCCTAGTACATCTGAAAATGTATTTATAGATATGACCCCAAACACACAAGGTCTGGTAAACAAGTCAGTAAATCCGGGTGCTGATTTTGATGATGCATTTCTAATGATTGGAAAAACATTTTCTGATTATGAATCTGATACTCATATTACACCCATACGCAAGGGGGGAATTTTTCCCATGGAATATATCGAAACGGTGGTTAATGTTGGGACAGTATCTTCCGGGCAGGCAAAAATGCCTAAATTTTCATTGGATGTAAGTAACACTGCACCATTTATTAATGAAAAAGTAAATTTCGTCGCTCTTCCTTTAGAGGGAAATGTTTCTAATTATGCTTTTTCTTGGTATGTTAACGAGGTTGGTTTTAGCGAACAGGTTTATTTAAATAATAATGCAATATCCTTAAATTTCCCAACACCTGGTTATCAGGTTATTAAAATCGTTGTATCCGATTTTAAGGGAGGAATTTCTTCAAGAAATATAACTTTAAATGTTGGTGGTGCTGAAAAATTTAATAATTCCTTAGTTTCGGGTAGTGTAAAATCTGTAAATGGAGCTATTCAGGGCGCCAAAGTGGTTATAAATAAAGCAGAAATAATTGAGCATGTTGTTCAAACAACAGGTAAGATCGAGGACTCTCGCTTTAGCAGTACAAATGGAAACCCCGTAAAGTATGTTGTTGATGGTGCACTGGATAATCAAATTATTATGCACCGAGGAGAAATTCATCGATTTAAATTTGAATCATCCACCGAGGGCTATCCAATGTCCTTTTTCGATAAACCAGATCATGATTCTGCAAAGGTTAAATTGAATGCTCTCTTTACCCCGATAGTTGAAGTTCCGGGTGATGGTTATATCAAAAATCCAATTGTTGAATTAAATGAGACATCCAGGTTTGACTCAAACTTTTCTCAAACTATTACATCACTTGATTTATTTCGGGATAATCAGGTAAATGGAACAAATTACCATCCGAATGGAACTTTAATAACCAAGCCCTCGGCAAAAGTTTTACTGACCGAGACAAATGTGACCCGGGTAATTGTTCGACCTGTAAATATTGACCCCATCACCGGTGTACCATTGAACTTTGGCGGGCGGGGAATGGATCGTGATTTTCCTCCGGGAGTACAAATCCTAAGAAGTAGTTATTGGGAGGATTATAATGAAACTAATGCACCTAATGCGACCGCTACCGCATATGTTGATGGAGTGGGAACTATTCACCAGGATGAAAACGGGAGCGGTTATCCTATGGTTCCGGACATTGTTGTTTTTGGTGCTGGGCAGGAGGCAAATTATACCGCATCTATTCGTCCAACTGACAATAAAAAAGATCCAAATTGGAAAGTGAAATCTGTTTTGGATCAGGTTCTGTTAAAAGATCAGGGCTTTGGTTTTGACCCTAATTCAACATTGGCAGTAGCACTCTACCCCAATGCACCTTTTGCATATTGGTCATTTGATGAGGATGAAAGTTTGTACAAAGACGGTCCGTTATTTTCAACTTCCGGTTTTAACAAACCAATTGAAAATGGATTAGTTGGTTATTGGAAAATGGATGAAGAGAATGCTACCACCTTAAGCGCTGCTAATCCATTTAAAATTGAGGACAACAGTACTCAAGGAAATCATTTGAAGGTAGCAAATAATGGACCTACACCTTCAATTCGAAGGAGTTTTTGGGGTACCAGAAATCGTGCCTTATGTTTTGAAGCCAATGACATTGTTGAAGTTAATAGCACTTTAAATTTGAATGGTAACTTTACCTTTTCATTGTGGTTACAACCTAATGATTCTACTTATGATGCAACGATAGTGGCACGTGGCCTTAGGTTAAAAGTCGAAAATACCAACCCAATTTGGGATTATGATTCGGCCAACACCATTTCTGGGAATCTTGCCCAAAATGTTTGGACTCATATTGGCGTGAAATTTAGTGCAAATGTCATGCATTTTTATATTAATGGCGAAGTTGATAATTATATTAATGGCGAAGTTGATAAAACCGTTGGTGAAACTTTTAATCCAAATCCAGGGGATACAAATTTTTTATTTAGTCCTTTTACTAATATTTTAATTGATGAATTAACATTATACAACCGGGCTTTGTCAGATACTGAGATTGGATATTTGGCGGGTAATTCTTACCTCGACCTCTCTGGAAATAAGTACAATGCAGTGGCTTTCGGGACAGGTTTTGAAATGAATAGTGCCAATGCAGATAATGGTGTATTGCCAAATTCCTTTTCAAATGATCTTGGAAATGCCCTTTCATTTAACGGAACAAATAATTATTTGGATCTGTCCGGTTATGCGAGTGATTTTTCTTCTCTGGATGGTGGAACCATTTCTTTTTGGATTAACCCAAATGGTGGAAGTGGGCCGATTTTTTCCGCCAGTAAAAAGGACGAAAACCAATCATTTTGTAGGCTATCTTTAAAACCAAACAGACAATTGGAATATCAGGTGTACGAGGATGAAACATTAGCGGTTGATATATCGAGTAAAGGGGGCTCATCTGCACTTAAATCCTCCACATGGTCACATGTTGTTATGCTGATAGGGGATGATGGAATATCTTTTTATGTCAATGGATCAAGCGTTCCGAGTATTATTCCTCCACAGGGAGCAAATAGCAGAGCATTTACTACAGATGTGGATGGCATAAATTATGTGGCAATCGGCCGACACGAAAGCAATGTTTCCACAGAATATTTTTCTGGTATGCTAGACGAGTTTCAAATTTATGAAAGAGAATTAGATACTTCAGAAATTCAGTACCTTTATAATATGGGTAAGAAGGATTTTGTATTGCGTGCCCGCCTGAGCCCAAAGGTTGACGCAGTAGGTTCGGTTATAATGACTGAATTTGGCCGGGGCTATAAAGAAACACCCGATATTAACTTTACAGTTTCACATTACACAAATAATCCAGAATTTAGTGCTCCTGCAGGTGAGGCTGAATTAAACGCAACCTCAGTCGATAAAATCTTACTTACCAAGGACTTTGACAGTGCGGTAAATCTCATCTTGCCGGACGGAAGAGAAGTTTTACGTATGAGCACAGAATATGTCATGCGAGCCGCAGTTAATAATCAAGCAGTGACACCTGAAGGCCTGTACGGTTATTCATCACCTCCCAAAATTACCATCGAGGGATCACCAAACTATCCGGAAGATGATAATGCTACAGGCTATCCACTATTCTTTCTTAACAAGAATGACTCAGCGGAGATATTACACTCAGGATCAGGGTATGATTTAACTAATGGATTAGGGTTTGGTTCAGATGCAGTGAGAATTTTTGGTTCGGGTTATCGGCCGCCAAAATTTGAGGCAAAAATAAATCAAGGTCGTATAGACCGTATAGTATTAAAAGAACAGGGCGAAGGTTATTATGATAGCCAACCTTCAGCAAGTGATATCATTTTCCTTGGTGACGGGAATGGTGAGGTCAACCCGCAGTATATATCAACCAATGATCGTGATATTTTTATTGATGCAGTTGATGATTTTCGCATTAACACCAATAAAGAAGAGAAAAAAAATAATAATTATGATGTAATTACCGGTGTTCAATTAAACCCTGACTCAGTAAAACGAGGATCAAAATGGACAGTGCCACCAACTATTTTTGCAGATTGGGGAGATGAGGCATGGGAGGGGCATGTGGAAGCTGATCAATTGGAATTCAATTCGACAATTTCTAACATTGTTGTTGAGGAGGATGGCTTTGGTTATTTGATGCCGGTGGAAATTTCTGTTTCTGATGGGAAGCCCTCGCTATCTCTTTCATATAATACAGCTTTTGAGTACAACGGAACAAATCTGGACTATTCGTTTCTTCACTTAGGTTACAATTACTCTGCCCCTGATATTGAGATTGCTTCGATTGATGAAAATGGAAGTATTACTGCACTTACTATTAGAGATGGAGGCTCAGGCTTCGATCGAAATGCCACCATAATAAATCCAGATCAAGATTTTTATGGGTATACGAGAATAAATATTACCGGTGGTGGAGGACAGGGAGCAGAAATTTATGGTTTAGTAAGTAAAGATGGTAATATAACTGGTTATCAAATTGTTAATGGTGGTGCCGGATATTTTAATTTAGACCAAAACAATACGCCGAAATACAATCTTGTAACATCGGATGGCAGGGCATTGTCGCCAGACGAGCGAGAAGCCGAACTTCATGTATCTTTGGGCGGTTCTTTATTACCTCCAAATATAGGAAATGTAGCAGGTGGCTATCAATTCCTTGATGAAGGTTTCCCCTTTGTGGGTCGATCAACAACAATAACAAATTTCCATTTTGCAGCACCGTGGGTTATGATTTTGGATAAAGGACGTCGTGAAGCTGATATTGATGAGGCTGATCGTGCTCATGCCACTGCAAAAGTGGTGGATGGAAACATAACAGAAATTATTGTTACCAAAAGTGGGGCAGGCTATATCGATCCGCATGTGGTTATTTGCGGGACTGCACCAAAATATGATAACTTACATGACGGAAAAAAGGATAATGCATGGCAATGGAGATGTAACAATTTAAGGCAAACAACAGATGGCCGGTTTTTAAGATGCGGGCATGTTGATATTAATAGCTCCTCACCTTATCCACCTGAAGTATGCCCGGGTGAAGAGGTAAACACATTTAGAACTGAAACTGTGTGGGATGAATTTTTTGAAGACTGGAATGATAATCATAACAAAGATGCTAACCACGAGCATTGTCCTGCAGGTAGTAATCATCGACAAAATATTTTCCTATCTCCAATTTGCTCAGGAAAAAAAGCAAATTTTGTACTGATTAATGATCATTACCGGGCAGGTTCAGCCCTAGGACACATAACAAATTATAGTTATGAGGACTGGTTGCCATTCGAAACGAATTGTTCGGTAACTTCAAAAGATGGTAAAATAAAAGAAATATTTATAGACCATTTTGGAGGTAAGTATTTGGCCCCGCAAATCGTTATAGAAGGAAAGGGTGGTAATGTGGATCCGATACCCGTTTTTAATGATGAAGGAATAATGACCGAAATCTTTTATAACGATGATAGAATTAAAAATACAGAATTAGACTTGGTTGATAATCCAAGAGGTGCAGGGCAGGGATACCTGCAAAAACCATGGGGAAAAGATCATAAGTATCAACCCAGTTATGGAATGAACGAGGCTATTCGTTGCCATGTTTATGCCGATATATTATGCTGGGATGGATTTCCTGGGCCTGAATTTGAGGTCTATGATTCCAGGTTAACATTTGCAAGCCGTGTGGAGGTTAAAGATCCTTATGGAGATAGATTGTCAAATGTTCAAATTATTGATCCCGGTCTTTATGCAGCAGGAGATTTTAATATTACGATCGATTACAACCAAAGCTTTATTCCGGATATGGATAAAGATGGAGAACATGATTTTATTCAGGCCGTTGCGTCCGTTGAAACAACCAATGTCTTAACTCGTTTTACATTGGATCATAATGGAACCTACGAAGAAATAAATCTTTTATTAGAGTCCAATATTCGGACAGATGTGACAAGAAGTACTTTTCTGGCCGAGCCCGAGGTCACTATCTTTAATGAACTTGGTGGACAAACACTCTCAAATTTCAATGCAGACACAAGATTATCAAATTTAATTTTAGGTGGTTATATTGATTACAATACTGACCCTAGATTTTCATATTTGGACATCGTGGTAGATGAAAATTTACCCAATAAATTTTTCTTTGGTTATGATGAGCCGAGATCCTTGGTCGATCGGACTGCAATGGGTGGAGAGGTCTTGGTTTATGATGGAGTGCCGGGTTTAAATTGGGGTACGGAAAATAATTGGGATGATTTTACATTTACAGACGAGAATGGAACCTATGCGATCGCAAATTTAGAACCCGGATTTTATAATATCGCAGTTCTGATGGAGGATGAGAATTTACAGGATTTGGCACTTCGGCCAGATTCTGATCCCACATTATATTCTCGCACACTCTATGTTCCCGGCTTCAATCCAGTCATTCTTGAAACAGACAATGCAGGAAAGGGGAGAAGTCGTTTGGTGTGGAGCGGGGGTGCAATGGAAGAAGCAAAATTTCATTCGGGGCCTCCGCTTAAGGAGTTGGTTGGATTGGGAGGCGGGTTTGATATGAATAACCCAGTGAACCTCGTGATAGAGCCCCATCCTTCGAATACCAGTTTCGGAACTCCCCATATTGATTATACAATTGAGATTGATGGTTCTCTATCTCTCTTTGTAATTGACGATGTAAATTCGAGTATTTTTGACCCAAATGATCGTTACACTGTAAGTTATTCTTCTGCCATTACTGGAATCGATTTTTCAGATAAGTTTGAGAAGACATTTTTGGAAAATTCCTTTTTTGGCGGATCAAAAGGGGCAATAGATTCCAAATCTGAAGCTAACAAAACCTTAACCCTATTCTTAACACCAAATTCAGGTGCTTCGGAGAATGCAATAGAAGTCGAAATTGCTAGTAACCAAGCATCTAATGCATTCACCACATTTTCATTAACTGCATATGATTCAAATGGTAGCCCAGTGGACTGTTCAAGTGCAAGCTGGACATTGGAATTTGATTTTAATCAGACGGATGGAAATAATTCTGACATATCCGATGTGACGGATGGAAATTATTCTAAAATAGCCGTTCTCAATTCGCCTAAATATTATAAATTGGGAGATGGTGGTTTTGGGTGGGGATATTATTATCCATTATTTGCAAATTCTTTTTATGAGTCCAATGATTCTGGGGTTTATAATCCATTAAATTTCACTACCTTATCCAATTTTGCACACAGTCATAGCTTCGGTTCTCATCTTTTTCATATGTCGAATAATGAAGCTAATAACCACTCCGAAGATGACAAGCCAACTGGTCTTGGTCTAATAGAAATGCCCGCAGATGGTAACAAAACAAACCAAGTAAACTTAAGTCTATTCTCTACCCTACAAAATAAAAGTATGAGGCTCACAGCGACCATACAGGGACAATCTATTAGCACAAATATTGTGGCCTCACCAAGAAGTTCGCTCACGGATTTTGAGCAATGGGTTGATCAATATTTTTCAACAATCTTAACTTCCGCGATTTCTTCTGCCGATGAGGATAATGATACCTTAAGCCTTGCAGACGAATGGACCTATCGAACCAACCCATTAAATGCAGATACTGATGGGGATGGACTTGAAGATGCGGATGAAATAAATAACAGCAACTATCCAACAAATCCTAGAAATAGTGATACTGACGGAGATGGATTTTCGGATTCAACTGAATTGTTAACCGAACTTCTTATAGCCGGCTTTCATCCATTAATTTACAATTCTTCTCCGCCATTACCAACAATCTACCCTTTTAATTTGGGTGGTCCTGATATTGTCACAGTTCAGGGTGGTTCAATTATAATGGGTGCAGAAGCAAATGAAACTGATCCTCGTACAGGAGATATTATTAGATTACCTTACACCATAGAGGGCAACTTTTCTCAAGTTTTAGTTCTTCAAACTAATAGTGATGGAAATGTAACTGGTGGACAGGTTAATCATGATGCTCCCCCCGGAATTTATCATATTATTTATAAAACTGTGGATTCATTAAAAAGAGAGGTTGAATTAGTCCAAAAGCTTGTTGTTGAGGAATTAGATGTGACTAAACCAACAATAACTCTTTCCAGCGGAGGCACTCCACTAAGTGATATTGATGGGGACGGAAATTTAACAATGTATGTTTTGGTAGGTGAGACTCTTAATCAACCGACAGTTTTTGCATTTGACACAAAAGACGGTTCTTTAACTGGCGATGTAAATGTCACAGGATTCGAAAGTGTAGATTATAACAATACTGGAACTTATAATATTCAATACACAGTAAGTGATAGTGCTTTAAATAAGTCGGTATTGAACCTGTCTGTAAAAGTGGAGGAACCAGCTTTTGTTCTTAATGGAAAAGCAATTGATGGTTATCTTTCTGGATCAACCGTAATTTTTGATTCCATAACCGATGGCAATTTTGACGGTCAACATGATTTAAACCGAAGTATTGTAACCGACGGGTCGGGAAGTTTTTCCGTTAAATTAAGCACATCTGAACTTCAGGTATTTGGAGGTGCAAATAATATTTTAGATCCAGGTGAAGCGAGAATTATTGTGACTGGTGGGTATGACCCAACCATAGAAAGTAATTTTACTGGTCGCTACCAGGCAGATGTTGGTTCTTCAATTGTTAGCCCACTTACAACCCTGGTCTCTTCCCTGATGGATTTGGATAGTACTCTCTCAAAAGATGATGCAAACTCTAAGGTTAAAACCGCATTTGGCCTTGATGTTGATCCAAGCAACTTTGACCCGTTGGCAAAGTCTCTGGAAGGTAACGAATCTTCGACACAGGTATTATTGGCAACTGCCAGATTAGCAAATGTTATAAAACAAGTGGATGCATTATCAGTAAAATTATCCATTGGTACTACGGAATCAGGACAGGTGGGAACATTATTTGTCAAGCAGTTGGCACAGAGTCTAATCAATACCAACTCAAACCCCCTTGATAGCACATCGACATTAATAAATGCTCTTAATGCATCTCTTACTCAAGTACAACCTAGTGCTGATACAAGTCAGGTTTCGAATGCGGTTGATTTATTTCAGGCATCTGACAATGCATTGTCTCTTTTGGTTTCTTCTTTTACTGGTCAACCTGATAAGTTGGCTATAAGTCTGGCTAAACACCAGCAGGCTATAGAAGGGGCAATTATTGATGAATATACAGATCCAGCAGGTCCAAGTATTGCTCAATTAATTACAGATGTCACGGATGAGAAAATTTCCGAATTAAGTGGATTGGTGGTTGATATCAATGTGTTTCCACCAGTCGCAAAAGATTTTAATTTAACTGTTAGATCTAACAAGTGGGTATCCGGAGGGGTGGTATCATCAATCCAAGCGACGGACGGTGATGTGAATGGATCAGATTCTTTACTTTATTCCATTACCTCTTCAAATATAGATTTAGATGCAGATGGGGATTCTCCTTTTTCACTATCTTCTACGGGTGAATTAACCATTCAGGATATTGACGATCTTATTCATAAAGCTGGTCAAACGGTTAGGTTAAATATTTTAATATCGGATGGAAAGGGAATGTCCGCAAGTGTAGTTGGTAAAATTGCAATAGATAATAAGTTCAGCCTACAAGCCACACCATTGGAGGGCAATCCAAGCTGGACTGACTCGTGGCTTGGGAAAACTTTTTCCAGTGGTTCGTCTTGGATATTTCATCCTTTTCACGGATGGCTAAATGTTAGCCCAGATAGTTCGGAAGGCTATTGGTTCTGGGATAGTGGTATGAAGATTTGGTGGTGGACGAAATCAGATATTTATCCATATTTTTATCGTGCGAATGATGGCTGGAACTATTGGAAATTTAATGGAAATTCAAGAATGTATTACAACTACCAAACACTTAGTTGGATACCATTGAGTCCCTAATCACCAAATGAAACTAGTGCAGAAATTTTATTTATTTGCGTTTCTTGGTCTTGTCTTTGGTGCATCTGGTCAAACCTTAACCGTTGAACTTGATCCAATTGATAGTGTGATTGTTGGAGGTGGGTTTGAATTGTCCGGTCGTATTGTTCACGATGGCGTTTCCCCTCCGGTTACAACAGGAACTCCAATTCAGTTGGACTTAAGGTTTAATGATCCTAGTAACAGAGTTGTTCAAGCTAATCCAACAATAGTTTTTTCCGGTGGTTTTGATTCAGGTGATACGGAGACATTTAGAGCAAGCTTTACGATGCCTTGGGCACAGGGAACACAAACAGGGAACTGGACTGCCCATGCAGTTGTTACCGGTGGGGGAAATCCGTTCGCTCAAGATACATTTACAATAATTCGCCCGGATTTAGAGATTTCATCCACCTTCAGTACACCGGCAACTGTTACACCAGGATCATTTCTGAATTTGCGTGGAACAATTTCTAATGGAACTGTTGCGGCTTCTGAACCGCAGCAATTTTTTAGGGTCCGAGCCACCTTAAATGGACATACTGAAGAGATTATTTTTCCAGACCGTGCCAATTTTCCGCCGAATGTGGCATGGCCAATAATTGGTGGTGCACAGGATTTAAACTTTACATTTCCAAACTTTTTTATTCCAGAAAATACCCCGGGTGGAACAAATACGATTTCTTTAGTTGTTGATTCTTCCGGTATCATACCCGAAGACAGCGAGGCAAATACACAGCCTCACATCATAAATGTAAATGCGGGTATAAATGCTAATATTTCAGCAACTATTTTATTTGATGACGAACAAACCGGAGCTTACCAGGGACTTGATCCAATTCGGTTAAAACTTGTGGGTAGAAATATAGGTACTGGGGCAGTAAATGCTGCTGACAATTTTTCGCTCTCAGTCGCTCTTTCTGAGGATATTACTTTTGACCTTAGCGATTATGTTTTACGCGAGGTTAATTTAGGTGGTGGTGCCAATGCGCTTGGCCTGGGCTTACTTCCAAATGAAACGATTACAGTAGATTGGGTTCAGTTATTGCCCGATAATTTTGAAGGAGATTTTTATTTTTTAGTTTCCCTAAATAATCAGGGAGTGCCTTTGTTTGTGACAGAAACCCCAGTCATTTCACTTCGCTCTGAGGATAGTGTAAATCTATCGCACATTACCGAGGCAAGAGGAGGGCGAAGTGCTAGACCGTCTACCACTGATGATGGTAAGCTTGTTGTTTTTGAATCTTTTGATGCGGGAGCGAATCACATTTGGCTTCATAATATTGAGACTGATCAAACAGTACTTGTTTCCAGTGGACTCTTCGATAATGCTTTATTGCGGCCTCCAGGAAATGATCACAGTTATGCGCCTAAAATTAGCGGTGACGGTAGGTTTGTTGTTTTTCATTCCTTTGCCTCTAATCTTGTGAATGGGGACAATAACAGACATTCTGATGTTTTTGTATACAATGTTTACTCCGAATATTTATCTAAGGTTTCAAATGGTTATAATCGACCAGACTCAAATGAAGGTAGTTTTTACCCGACCATTAGTAGAGATGGAAAGTCTATTGCTTTTGAGTCAGAATCAACGAATTTAGATTCGAATGGAAGTGCTTCTGGGGTACGACAAATTTATTTTTTTGATCATAATACTTCGAATGGAAGTGGTAAAATTAGTAAGATTACTAATGGAAATGCTGATAGCTTCAATGTGTCGATAGATGCAAATGGAAGTCGCATGGTGTTTACTACTTTAGCCAGTGATTTAATTCAGACACCTACAGATATTAATGGCTTTTCAGATGTTATTCTTTGGGATAAAAATGACACCCAAAAATTTTATTATGCCGGTAGAACGGAGCGGGGTGAATTACCAGATGGCGGTGATACAAAGGAAGCTGTAATTAGTGGAAATGGAGAATTTGTAGCATTTATATCTTCTGCTCCTAATATGGTAACCGAAAAGGGGATATCTTTTATTGAGATTATTGACCAAGGCTTAGGCTATGCCCAAACTGATGCGGTTAATTTTGATGATTCTACTGGTAATGGACAAGGAGCTGTAGCAAGAATCGACGTGGATGGGAACGGAGCAATTTTAAGAGTTATTATTGATAATCCTGGACGCAATTATATAACTCCGACCATAACGATTACGCGTGCTTCACAGGCAGGAAGAGATGCAAATGTTACTGCGCATTTGGTTAATCCATATAGCGATGTGTTTAGAATTTCTGTTAATTCTATTAAAAATAACGGATCTTCATCTAGGGTCAGTGAAAGCCAAAAAATAAGCGGTGAGACGGGAAGCGAATTTGGTGGAAATGAAAGAAGTAGAGAACCAACGATTGATCGAACTGGGTCGCTTATTGCATACTCGACCAAGGCCAGTAATCTTCTTGATTTAAATATTACTTCCACGAATAGAAAAGTTTTCCCAAACCAATCATACCGCCCGGCAAGAGCGCGGGCTATTTTTACCGGTGGTATTGGGAAAATTATCATTGGTAATCCAGGCACAGGTTATCCAAATTCCGGATCTTTTCTAATACAGGATTTATCGGGAAATGGTAGTGGTGCAGTAGTAACTTATGAGGTTGATGTTAGAGGACAGATTGGGTCTGTTAATGTAGTAAACCCAGGTACAGGTTATGACCTTGAAAACACTATTATAACAATTCAAAACCCAGGCACAGGTACTGGATTTGCCATTGATCGAGTCCTGCACCCACCAATCACTGGAGCAAACCCAAATAATCGGCAGGGGGGTGCTTCTATTCACAGGTTAGAAATGATTGATAGTGGTATTGGGTATCCGCAAAAATTGCACAGTTTCATGGAAAAACCAATTATTACAGTTGATGGTGATGGACTGGATGCTGATGGTATTGATGCAAATGGGGATGGTTTCCTTGATGGTGATGGTCAGGCAGATGCGAGAATGAACCCTGATTTAATTCACTTTGGTACAAATGGTGAAATTTACCTGGAGCAACAATTTGATATTACAGTAGAAGATTCATCTGCACTTTTATCTACAACTTTAAATGTTGGAGATTACGACAGAAATATAAGCTTAAATTTTGCTAGTTTGGATAATCTTCCATTCACAATTGGTGTAAACGGAAGAGATGAGATTGCAATGCGCGATTTAATTTTACAAAGGATTCGAAACCTATGGGCAAACCCAACTGACATTTTTGATGGTCCATTATTTGATAACAACCAGACTGGTGGAACAAGTTTTAGACTTTCTGCATTGAATGGTGCAGTTTCATCAAACAATCTTTCTGCCCTTAAGGTTTCTCATTTATCTAATATGGTTATCGCAGGTAGTGGATTTACTCGTGCGACACCTCAGATTTTACCTGCTCCGGTTATACATGGCTTTTCCGAAATTGCGACAAATGCAGAATTACTTCCAACGGGAAATGGAAGGCCAACATTGCAGTTTATACATGAGAACATAACCGATGATATTTATTTGTATGAACACAATACTTCTCGAAACCAAAGAGTTTCTGTTAGCGGTTTTGGTTATCCGACAAATTATCTGGCAAATACAAATATGTCCTCACATAGATTCCCCACAATTAGTTCAGATGGTAGGTATGTCTTTTTTAGTTCAGATGCAGGAGGAGAGGGAGGTATTATTTTCAATTCATCCAATCAGGATTTTAATCCAGATAATAATCGAAGGGATATATTCTTAAGAGATATGAAGTCCACTGGGTTATTTGAAGATAATCTTCAAATTACAATTAATGAAGATATTCTAAATGCAACAAACCATAAGATTAATCTAAACTCAGAGTATCCAATATTAATTACAGGTGAAATTCAAAATGGTTCCTTTCAATCGGTATCTTTGTTTGTAAACGGGCAACTCATCTCTGCTTCTCAATCCAGCCAATCCGGATCACAGGCGTTTAAGACTTTTATTCCTTGGACTCCTAATAGAGTTGGGTCTCATGTATTATACGCTGAAATTATTGATAATTTAGGAAATGTTAAGACTTCGAATCCTGTAACGGTAAATGTTGTGGAAATAAAAGGTGCTGTGGATGAAGTTGAGTTAAATGTTAATCCTATTCTTCAGGGGGTCTTATTTTTTCTGCGAATACCAACAGTTAACCCGCAAACTGGTGCAATTACTTTTACTACACAGGGTCCATTTACCAGGGAAGAAATCGAGGACCTTGTTCAGCAGGGGTTAATTCTTCCAGGTACACTTGCTTATTACGATGGGCAAAGCCCACTAGCAGCAGTGCCATTTTTTGAAGTTTATCCGTTTAGGTTGTTAGTTACCAATGGATCCAGTTTGGTTGCACATGCTCGTTTTATTGGCAGAGATGGAAAAGAACCATCTTTATTAAAGGTATCTTTTTTCTTAAACGGAAAATTATTGTCCGACCAGGTGGCAGCTCCATACAACCAAAACTTTATCCCGCCCACCTTGAATGATGACGGAAAAAGCCAGAGCTTTCGTTGGGCATTAACCGTTGTGGCACAAGATACTCAAGGAAATAGTTTTATAAGTACCGAATATGGAGAAAATCAAAGCAGTGTTGTTTTTCCAGTTATGAATATCGACCTAGTGAACGGGATTTCGGGACTTAGTGAAAATGAAATCTTGAACGGTCAAGTGATTACTATTGATGGAGAAATCACTGGAGCACATAGCGATTTGATTGACGTTAATAATATCAGCTTTGCCGCAAATGGGATTGTATTTGCAAATTCAGGTCAACCTGAAGAAGTAAATATTAATAGAATTGTAACTAGCACAAATAACCTCGTTCGGATAAGTTTTTCCACGCTGTTTGATGTGGAATTTGAAAAATATGCCAAGCCAGATGGGTCGATTGAAATTACTGTATTTGCTGATATGGTTCCTAGGTTTGGTTTCACACCAATTTTTAAATCAAATACTCTGAACTTAAATGTCTCTCCTCCAGTGCCATGGATGGATGTAAAATCTAACCTCTTAACATTGTTTAGTGATTTAACATTCCGAAACCCAAGTTCTGATGAAATTGCCTACGCCCTCGACAACTTAAACAGCTCAGGAACTCACAATCTTGAGAAATGGATTAATGACATCTCATCTGTTGCTGCAATTTCTGATAAGATAGACATTGTATCTGCTCACCGTGTAATTTACGGCGAATGGCATACAGAATTCAAGAAGTTTGAAGAAGACAGTTTGATTTGGTCTGCCAGCTCTTCAGCAACGCCTGATTGGTTAAAAAGCTATATTGATTCTGAACTAATAAGTGTGGATTACAGGTTTAGGTTTGGTATTGTACCGTGGATGGTTGGAGATTTGAGTAATGCAAGCGTAGTCAACTTTTTGAACAACCGTTATGACTTTATAAAGACTAGTTTTCAAAATAAATACGGATTTTTACCTAGCTTGCAGCAACTTTATCAAGGTTCTTTTAATATGCTTCAATATTGGCAGTCTTATGAGTCTACATATTGGGAATTGGAGCGTGGCGGTGGGCGCTCTACCGGTGTGGATACACCACCGCGAAGAGACGCTATCGCAGTTGGGTCAAATGCACTACCTTGGGATTCTACCAGACCGTACAGCCCAGGTGAAGTGGTAAATTTAAACCGCTTTGAATATGTATGTTTAATTCCAGGTTCTCCAGCAGGAGAATCACCACCAGGTTCTCCACGTTGGGCTTATGTGCGAACCTTAGGTTATAATAATGGTGAAGTTGCGGTTGATTTTGTATGGCGTTTTGCAAAGGAAATTGAATTTCGTCAAAATGTCCCGTACATCCAGTCGACCACTTCTATTCGAGATAGCCATTTTAAATTAGCTACATTTATGCATTTATTGTGGAAGGAGAATGCAGATATTTTAACTGATGCTGATGTTGAGCCTTTGTCAGAATTACCGACACATGAGGCAATTGCCAAGATTCTACAGGATCCCAGGTACACTGCCCGTTATAATTTAATTTGGAAGAACTCCAGTTTAATACAGCAAGGTTTCCCAGATTGGAAAAACGAACCATGGTTTGGAAATTTTTGGGATAAAAATTTCCCCTGGGTTTATCACACGGATTTAGGTTGGATTTATATAGCTGGTGTATCACAAACCGCGTTTTGGTTTTATTCAGATAAACTTGGATGGATGTGGACTGGAATCGAGCATTATCCAAAAATGTACAGTAACAATGAATCCAGTTGGGTTTATTTTTATGACAAATTAAATACAGAAAATTATTTTTTCCCAATCCCTTATTTGTATATTTATAATACTAAAAATTGGGTTCTTTTTGATTCTTATAAATAGTTAATTGTGATTAAAATCGTTCACCTGGTTCATTCAATTGATCCAACTACTGGTGGAGTGGCGGAAGCAGTTAATCGATTAAGTGATGAAATGAATGCACTTGGACTAAATTCTTCAGTCACTGATAAGCGAAAATATAATCTGGAAAATACTCTTTTCATTATTGCCCATGGATTATGGCAGTGGCCTAGTATAGAAGCGTATCATTGTTTTAAAACATATAATATCCCTTATCTTTTATTTCCGCATGGTATGCTTGATCCTTGGTTTAAGAAAACCTACCGATTAAAACATTTAAAAAAACAGATATACTGGTGGTTTAGGCAGCATAAAGCCGTTCGAAATGCGAAAGCCCTATGTTTTACCACGGAAGAAGAGCGAATTCTTTCCCAGAATACTTTTTTTCCATACTCGTGCAGGGAAGTGGTAACTGGATTGGGAGTTAAAAACCCGCCTAATAATGGTGCTGTACAATGTGAAACTTTTTTATCTAAATTTCCAAAGTTAAGAGATAAAAAAGTGCTTCTTTATTTGGGGCGATTTCATCCGAAGAAAGGTGTTGATTTACTGATCAATTCTTTTACGAGGAAATCGGCAAAGGATGAGGTTCTAGTTTTAGCCGGCCCGATAGATAAATCTGATAAATATGTAAACCATTTAAAAAGTTTAGCCAAAAAGAAACCAGAAAAAATAATTTGGACGGGCATGTTGCAGGATAATTTAAAGTGGGGTGCATTGCGATTTGCAGATGCCTTAATTTTACCATCACATCAGGAGAACTATGGTATGGTTATTGCCGAAGCATTATCTGTTGAGACCCCAGTTTTGTTAACCGACAAAGTAAACCTTTGGCGCGAAGTAATTGATTCAGGTTGTGGAATAGTTGTTCAAGATGATCGTCAGGGAATTGATACTTTAATAGAAAAATGGACGCGGAACGAACATGCTAATTTCCGTGCAAATGCCGGGATGTGTTTTAGGAGTAAACTCCACATTCAAAAAGCAGTAAGGAATATTTGTAATGTGCTCGAACTGGATATTCCTTGAATGAAGATAACAATTTTACATGGAGCCTTTTTTCCAGTTCCCGCGTTACGCGGAGGTGCCATTGGTAAAGCTTGGCACGGGCTAGGGCAAGTTTTTGCATCCAAGGGGCATCAGGTCACTCATGTGTCACGAAAATGCGACGGACTAGCTGAAGAAGAACGAAACGGCAATGTGCAACATCTAAGAGTTGCGGGATTTAATTCAGTCAACAACCCTTACCTGCTTAAATTAAAAGAATTCTTTTATGTTTTACGTGCTAAAAAGGTACTACCCCAAGCAGATATTTTGGTTACTCATGCATTTTGGGCACCCCTTCTTTTACCCAAGTTGAAATTTGGCAGAATTTATGTGCATGTTGGTAGGTACCCCAAGGGACAGCTAAAGTATTACAGAAATGCTGGTTGTTTTCAGGTACCTACTAAAGCAATTAGAGCAGCTGTAAAAAAAGAAATCCCCAAAAGCAGACAAATGATTTCTGTTCTTCCATACCCATTAAACTGGAAGGTGGATTTTGAAACTGATTATTTAAAGCGGGATTTAAAGATATTTTATTTGGGTAGGGTTCATCCAGAAAAAGGAGTGGCTGAGTTAATCGAGGCTTTTAATAATATACCAATTAACATTCGCAGGGATTGGAAGTTGTCCATTCGTGGTCCCTGGCGAACAGAACAAGGGGGAGGGGGAAAAAAGTTTATTAATCAGTTAAAAAAAATGACTTCGGAAAGGAACGCATCTATAGAATTATTAGATCCTGTATTTTCTGAAAGTAAATTGAAAGATGAGTTAAGGTCGGCGAGAATATTCGCTTATCCTTCGCTTGCTGAAAGGGGTGAAACATTTGGACTTTCCGTTCTCGAAGCAATGAGTTGTGGTTGTGTTCCAATTGTTTCTGCACTCCAATGCTTTAAAGATTTGGTAGAAAATAATAAAAACGGATATGTATTTAATCATAAATCAACACACCCAGATGATTCTCTTATATCCGTTCTTTCAAAAGCGATGCAATTCGAGGCAAATAATATCACTTTATCAAATGAGGCCCGAATTAAATCAAAGAAGTTTGAGGCCGAAGAGGTTTCTCAAAATTATCTTGATGATTTTGAGAAACTACTCTCCGAAAAACATTTTTAAAAGCGTTGGGTAATATGCTTGGTTCAATAGGTTAAATTTCTTATATTTAATACTATGAAGAAGCCTGTAAAAGCATTTTTATTTATTGGAACACTGATTATATTCAGTTACGGAATTCATCTCTTTTCAAAAATAAAAAAATCAGATGGAAGCGAGAATAGTTTAGTTCAACAGAGTGATAAAATTTCGTTACCTCTTACATTATTGGATGTGAATGGAAATGAAGTATCCGTTGACCAATTGAATGGAAAGTATGTAGGGCTTTATTTCTCTGCCAGTTGGTGTGGGCCTTGTAGGAGCTTCACGCCAAAATTGGCAAAGTTTAAGGAGGAACATAAGGAAAATTTTGAAGTTGTTCTTATTGGATCTGATGGGAGTTCAAAGGCACAGGCAAATTATATGAAAAAATATAAGATGCCATGGCTTGCATTGAAAAATCAATCCGATGCAGCACGCGACATTAGCGTTTCTCTTAAGGTAGAATTTATTCCTTATCTTGTCATAGTTGATAGCGACGGAAATGTGATTACTAAAGACGGGAAGAGTGATATAGACAGTATGGGCAATGCTGCCTTTGATTACTGGACCAAGAGCTAAATTAACTTCTACAAACGGACAGGAATGCCATGTTGTTTCATTTCTCTTTTGGTCTCTGCAATACTACATTGTCCAAAATGAAAAATACTGGCAGCTAAAACCGCACTAGCTTTTCCCTTAGTTATCCCTTCAGCCATATGAGTTGGGTTTCCAACTCCTCCAGAAGCAATAATTGGAACT
>ENA-UOXV01000686-UOXV01000686.1-marine-metagenome-genome-assembly--contig:-NODE-686-length-48979-cov-6.315244_pt1 | contig 48979 bp, 43 predicted proteins | sample MGYA00238165_ERZ766961 | MGnify/ENA primary metagenome ERZ766961 (study PRJEB28924, sample SAMN03173240) | marine metagenome | biome: Marine; feature: Water; material: Subsurface seawater | place: North... | reverse complement strand
ACAACAAAGAAAAGGATATTGACGAAAACCGTGACTTTAACAATTCCTTCACATTGACAGTCGAGAGTGTTGACTGAGAGCATAATCAAAACGCAGATGAAACTGCGACGTTGAGAGTTCTTTTAGGGGTAGCGTTTTTTAGTTCCTGGTAGAATGGGGTCACAGTATGGAACGTACACCACATAACGGTGATAAGGTTTTCGAGGTCGGTATCTATAACAAAGAAGTCCGATCACTCGTCAAAGAAAACCAAAGCCACGATTTCTTCGACGATCATTGGGCGGATGAACAACTTCGCGATGTGATGGCCGGGTCCGCTGAAGAAGCCAAGCAACGGGTAACATCACGTTTCCCCGCTGACGAAGGTTTTGTTATCGCTTCTGTGACACCTTGTTGCCGCGATAAATAAGCGTCTCGTCTGGGTCATGTTATTGACCCACAAATGATTCTTTGATTATGTTTTACGCCTGTTTCTTTGCGCGTTCCATTTTACGAAGTTCATTTCTTTTGATCTTTCCTGTCGATGTCACAGGCAGATCTTCTACAAATTCAATTTCACGCGGATATTCGTGAGGACTTAAACGGGTCTTCACAAAACTTCTAATGTCTTCTTCTAATTCCTCAGACGCATCAACACCCGACATCAAAGTGATAAATACTTTGACGATTTCAGTGCGTACTGGATCAGGAATCCCAATCGCGGCGGCTAATGATACGGCTTTATGTTTGGTCAGGCAGTCTTCAATTTCACCGGGGCCAATACGATATCCCGCCGATGTAATAACATCATCGTCACGCGCGAGAAACCAAAGGTAGCCATCTTCATCCAGGATGCCCTGATCGCCGGTGAGCAACCAATCACCCAGAAACTTCTTTTGAGTCGCGTCGGGATTGTTCCAATATTCAAGCATCATCACAGGGTCACCATCCCGAACGGCAATTTGGCCTTCTTGTCCCGCAGGCATAACTTCACCTTCATCATCAATCACCGCAACAATGTGCCCGGGTATAGGCTTGCCCATTGAGCCGGAAACCACGTCCATAATTTTCTGACAATTGCCAACGACCAAATTGCATTCTGTCTGGCCATAAAACTCGTTGAACGTAATCCCAAACTCTCGCTGTCCCCATTCCAGCAATTCACGCCCCATGGGTTCGCCAGCAACCGCAATGGTGCGAAGGTTGGTTCCATATGATGGGATATCGGGAACACCACGCATGATCTTTAACGCTGTAGGCGGCATAAAGGTATTGCGTACTTTATACTTAGCCATCAGCTGCAATGCTTGAACCGGGTCATACTTGGGCGCGCGATATGCCAAGACGGGCACGCCGTGAAACCAAGCACCCATCAAGCAATTCATCAACCCGCCGATCCATGCCCAATCTGCAGGCGTCCACATCAAGTCATCCGGTTGCGGAAAGAAGTCGTGAAAGAACTCAACACCTGCCATATGGCCCATTAACGAACGATGCCCCATCAATGCGCCCTTGGGATTCCCCGTCGTGCCCGAGGTGTAGATGATGTATGACGGATCATCAGCGGCGGTATCCAGCATCTCAAATTGATCGGAAGCGTTTTCTAAATGGGACCAAAGATCAATTGCATTCGGCTCGTCTGGGCCATCGATCAAAATGATATGTTCAAGGTTTGGAAGTTTGTCTCGTATTGCCAAAACCTTTTCGAGCTGTCTTTTCTCGGTAATGATCATCTTGGCACCGCTGTCTTTTAGGCGGAACAATAGGGCTTCTTCACCAAACAACGAAAAAAGCGGGATCGATATTGCGCCCATCTTCCAGCACGCCAAATGACTGATGGCCGCTTCGACGGATTGCGATAAAAGGATTCCAAATCGCTCGCCTCGGACGAGCCCATTGGCTGTCAGTAGGTTCGCCATTTGATTGGAGAGACCAGATAACTGGCCCCATGTATACTCACGATGCGTGTCATCTATGTTGGCGACAATCAAGCCAACTTGGTCGGGCATAGTGCGCGCATGACGCTCACAAGCTTGCTCGGCCATGTTGATACGATCCGGGATGTGCCACTCAAACTGATCGTAGGCATCACCATATGTATCGGTGGGGGAGAGCAGACGCATGCAATCTTCTCCAAAATGTTCGGCATGACACCGATGGCACGAATGGACAGACATTTAGTAAACGGTTTAATACGCCATTTCTAGTGTGAGTATACCGATATTTAGGGACTATGTTTAGTTAGCAGGATATTCCAAGGGGGCAAAAGCTTGCGGGATTTCAACATTACCTTCAAATGCCAAGTAACTGCGCAATCCCTCGATGACAACGCCGTCGTAGCCCTGACGAATCAATCCGAATAGGTATGAGTTCTCATTTCCAAACATCACATCTTGCCAACCCAGGCGCCAGTACTCGACAAAATAACGGTCCGGGTCACCAGGGTAGGGGCCTGCAATCCAGAATGGAGAGCCCTCTCGCCATTCAGGTTTCCAATAATATCTATAACTCGCCACTGTGCCGATATCCATTCGGGCAAATACCAAACGCCGCGCACCTAGTTTTTTGTACTTCAAAGTTTCTACCGCTGAGCGGGACAAAGGTTCGCGGCCCGCAAAAGGATCAACAATAATGAGATCGAAATTCGTATCGTGCATGTCGAGAGCGAATTGATCCTGCCGTCCCCAGGCACCGGGTTCTGAGATATAAGCAAAATTCTTTACGTCATTGAGAGACAGAACATTATTTGGGTTTTCATCGTGCGGGCGGCGCGGGTGGGGCGGCAATTCAGACAAATCAGGCGTGGGGCGATGTACAACGTTGGAAACAATATTTTGTGATCTAGCTTGCCGGTATGCATTGTCGATTTCAGTAGGCTTGGCGGCAAATTCCATCGATAAGGTTTTCATCCCCCCGCGCTTTGCCCGTTCAATCCGTTGTTTATGGATTTGCTGGATTTCAGGTGGGGGAACTTGTCCGACCCGTTGATGCCCCACAAAGAGGCCATCGAACATAATCCCATCTATCGAGCGCATGAATGTCCGCGCAGGCGAAATGATTTTCTCGTCTTGGACATCGCGCTTAATTAACAAATCGCCGGCATCGCGCGCCACTATGATGAAGTCGTTTTTTTGCGAGCGCGCATAGGTCGAAACCCGTTGCACGTAAGTCCTGAGTTCTTCGCGGAAATCTAAAATAGGCCCCGTTTGAACAGGTAGTGGAATGGATGTGGATAGAGGATCACGACCTTGAATACGGACGCCGTCTTGTTGCTGTTGCGCAACAGCTTCTGACGTTAGGGCAAAAACACCCAACGCCAACACAACTGTGCGGAGCAAACAAGATTGTAACAGTTGCGTATTTTTGATCTGCATTTAGACCTTGTCCACACGGCGTCCCATTGTGATGTCAGGCAGCCAAAATTTCTCTTACATCTTCAGCAATCGCGAGAGATGAAGTTAATCCCGGTGATTCTATGCCGTACAGGTTAACCAGACCTTTAATCCCATGCACGTCCGGACCTTGAATGACAAAGTCTGTTTCCTGCGATCCTTTGGGATGAATTTTTGGGCGCACACCAGCATATCCTGGTTGTAGGACGCCATCCGGCAGTTCCGGCCAATACTTGCGAATAGACGCGTAAAACCGATCCCCACGTGCGGGATCCACCGTGTAGTCAATTTCGTCAATCCATTCGACATCGGGGCCAAACTTAACCTGACCACCCAGATCAACAGTCACATGCACACCCAAACCACCCGCAGGGTCTGGCATCGGGTAAATCAGCCTGGAAAAGGGAGGCTTGCCGCCGCCCAAAGTGAAATACACGCCACGCGCAAAATGTTGCCCTGGAATCGTATCTACTGGAATGCCTTCGATCTGTCGTGACGTTGGTTGCGCATAAAGGCCAGCGGCATTCACAACCGTATCGCAAATAATTTCCATCGGATTATCGCCACCGGTCCGAAGGACAATACCATCGTTGCGAACTTCACCACCCTCAACAGGACTCAGGAACGCAACCATGGCACCGTGGTCTTCGGCTTCACCCTGTAAGGACAGCATGAATCCATGACTATCAACCAATCCCGTTGATGGCGATAACAGCGCGCCATGACAGGTGACATTCGGCTCCATTGCACGAACCTGTGCCGGATCGACAAATGTTAGATTATCAACCCCGTTGTCAGCCGCCCGTTTTTGAATAGCGGCCAATCCATCAACTTGGGACTCATCAGTAGCGACAATCAATTTGCCGCAATTTTTGTGAGGGATGCCCCGACTTTGACAGTGCGCATACATCATGTCGCGGCCTTTGACGCATAGGCGCGCCTTGTTGCTGTCTTTGCCGTAATAAATACCTGCGTGGATGACTTCTGAGTTTCTGGAACTGGTGATTGAGCCGATCAGGCTTTCACGTTCTAGAATAATCACTTCGTGACCGTCCATGGCTAGAGCGCGTGCACAAGCCAATCCAACAACACCCGCGCCAATCACAACGCAACCGACTCTATCCACGACGTAACTCCTGAAAATTTCTCTGCTTCGCAGTTTCGGTTCCCAGTCATCCTGGGTCAAGAACAGCGCTCACAGTTATGTGATCTTTCGTTTGTTGAACTCATATTTGAGACAGATATCCTGAAACAATGGATAGAAGAACATTTTCTAAACTCGGGGTGTTTTCATCCGCTTTAGCGGTAATCGGTGTTATGGCATTGCCCGCCTGGAGCGAAAGCGTGCCATCGAGTTGGGAATTCCAATTCCCAAAGACCGATTTCACCACCAAAAGCATCCCATTTTCTGACATCATTTCGGGTGGCCCACCGCGTGATGGCATCCCATCCATTGATGATCCAATCTTTAAGCCTATTGCAGATATTACAGACCTCAAAGCGACAGAGCCTGTGATCGGTTTAATTCTGAATGGCAAGGCACGAGCCTATCCGTTGCGAATCCTGATGTGGCATGAAATCGTCAACGACACGATTGGCGGCGTGCCTGTGGCAGTAACATACTGCCCCCTGTGCAATTCAGGTGTGGTGTTCGACCGACGTTTTGATGGACACGTTCTCAGCTTTGGTACCACAGGCAAACTTCGAAAATCAGATTTGGTGATGTATGACCGCCAAACAGAAACCTGGTGGCAGCAGTTTTTAGGTGAAGGCCTGATCGGTAAATATACGGGTGAAACACTGAAGGTGATTCCTGCACGCCTCGAATCATATGAGAATTTTATTAAACGCGCACCGGGGGGAGAAGTGCTCGTCCCCAATAGGCCTGATCAACGTAATTATGGTCGAAATCCATACTTGGCTTATGATCAACAAGACCGACCCTATCCATTGTTTGAGGGTGATTTACCGGACTACATCAACCCCATGGCACGTATTGTCGTGATAGACCAAAAGGCCTGGAGCCTGGAATTACTGCGTCAAAAGGGCACGGTCACAGATGGTGACTTAAAAATCACTTGGTCGAGCGGGCAAAACTCAGCGCTCGATACATCGAAAATCAGTGAAGGGCAGGACGTCGGCAACGTCGTCGCTCAACGCAGCGGCGTAGATACGGTTTATGATGTTACCTTTGCATTCGTTTTTAATGCCTTCCATCCAGATAAACGCATCATCACCGAATAACCGTCGTGCCTTGCTTGCCGGTTTTGCTGATATTAGTGTTTCTGCATGGCCCCATTAGATGACAACGATAAATGGCAACGCACAGTCTGTCCGCACGACTGTCCATCAACGTGCGCGATCGAAGTTGAGCAGCTATCCCCAGACACCATCGGTAAAGTCCGAGGTAACGTTCTAAACGATTACACTTCCGGTGTGATTTGCGCCAAGGTCGCAGCTTACCGGGAACGTATCCATAGCCCAAATCGCCTGACGCAACCGCTCCGCCGGGTGGGCAACAAGGGTGAGGGGACGTTCGAGGAAATTTCTTGGGATGCAGCCCTCGACGAGGTTGCCGAAGCATTTACAAAAGCCGAACAAAAATTCGGCAAGCAAACCATATGGCCATATGATTTTGCAGGCACGATGGGACTTATTCAGCGCGATATCATTATCGGCTTTCGCAATGCCCTAGGCTATTCCCGCCAAGATTCAACGATCTGTACGACAGCAGCGGTATCAGGGTGGATGGCTGGGTTTGGAAAAGTCATCGGTGCTGATTCACGAGAGATGGCTGTATCGGACATGGTTGTGGTCTGGGGCGGAAATCCTGTATCGACCCAGGTCAATGTCATGGCCCACATCACCAAGGCGCGAAAAGCCCGGGGTGCAAAATTATATGTCGTCGATCCGTATCGAACGCCAACAGCGCAACAGGCCGATGTCCATCTGTGTTTGAATCCAGGAACGGATGGTGCGCTCGCGTGTGCCATCATGCATGTGATGTTTCGTGATGGATATGCGGATCGAGATTACATGGCCAAATACACCGACGTCCCTGACGAATTAGAAGCACACCTAAAAGATAAAACACCGATGTGGGCGGCAGAAATCACAGGCCTTAGCGTCGAAGAGATCGAATCATTTGCCAAGACCTATGGTGAGACGGATCGCGCCTATATTCGTGTCGGATACGGCTTTTCCCGCTCTCGGAACGGTTCAGCGAATATGCATACCGTGTCATGTTTGCCTGCGGTTGGCGGCAAATGGAAATACGAAGGTGGCGGAGCACTTCATTCAAACAGACATCTTTATCAAGTTGATCAAAATTTGGTCAATGCAATGGATCGGTTTGATCCATCCATCCGTGCCTTAGATATGTCGAGAATTGGTCCCATTCTTTTGAACGAAAAAAAGAGCCTATTGGGCGGCCCGCCCGTCACGGCCATGATTGTTCAAAACGTCAACCCGGTTGAGGTCGCACCTGAGACACATGCCGTTATCGAAGGCATGATGCGCGATGATTTATTCGTCTGCGTCCACGAACAGTTTATGACTGGAACAGCTCAACTTGCAGATATCGTGCTGCCAGCAACCATGTTTTTGGAGCACGACGATCTTTATAAGGGCAGTGGACATTCTTACATACAGGTCGGTAAAAAGATTATAGAGCCTTTGGCCGATGCACGCTCGAATGTTGAAACGTTGTCCGCATTGGCGCGACGATTAGGCTCTGACCACGAATTGTTCACACTGGATGCATGGACGTTGATTGACCGTACGTTACGCGCCACAGGTCATCCTGGCGCAGACGAAACCCATGCGATGGGGTGGATTGATTGTTCTGCACCGTTTGACGATGCGCATTTCCTGAATGGTTTTGGGTTCCCGGATGGCAAGTTCAGGTTCAAGCCTGATTGGGCAGATATCGGCGCGGATTTTGCCGAGATGTCGTCATTGCCTGACCATCTTAATGTCATCGATAATGCGACCGATGATAAACCGTATCGTCTAGTGGCTGCTCCGGCGCGACGCTTTCTTAATACCTCCTTTACGCAATCTCCCTCATCATTAAAGAAAGAGGGAGAGCCAACTGCGATGATCCATCCGGATACGCTGGTTGCGCTTGGGCTCGAAGAAGGGGATGAAGTCATGATCGGTAACGATCTCGGCCAAGTGACAGTCAGGGCGCGCAGTTTTGATGGCGTGCAAAGCAGTACTGTCGTGGTCGAAGGGATTTGGCCGAACAAGTATTTCAAATCCGGTGTCGGCATAAATGCATTGGTCAGCGCGGATCGTGTTGTTCCAAACGGTGGTGCTGCGTTCCACGATACAGCTGTTTGGATGCGTCGCCCCTAAGGCGTTGGGTCTACACCATGAACAATTCACGTAGTGCACACACGATTGTAATCGGTAACGAAAAGGGCGGAAGTGGTAAATCCACGACCGCCATACATATCGCTGTTGGTCTGATGACGATGGGCTACCGTGTCGCAACGATTGATGTCGATGGTCGCCAAGGCACACTCAGTCGCTACATCGCCAATCGTGACATGTTCAATAAGAAAATGACCCGAGATTATCCGACCCCGACGCATCATCGTGTTGAAAGTCATGCACCAACAGGGATGAACGATGCCGAGCTTGAGGCCGAGGCCAAACGCCTGGAGTTGATCATCGAAGCGGCAGGGCTTCACAGTGACGTCTTGATCATCGATACCCCTGGGGCTGCAAACCGGTTGTCGTTCTTGGCCCATACGTACGCAGATACACTGATCACGCCGCTAAACGACAGCTTTATCGATTTGGACGTGCTGGCCCATATGAACGGTCACAGCGCTGTTATCAAAGGCCCTAGCCATTACGCAGAATCCATATGGGATGCGAAGAAAGCCAAGGCTGAGCGTGATGGTGGCTCAATCGACTGGATTGTGATGCGTAACCGCTTATCCAATCTGGATTCATTCAATAAACGCGATATGGAAATGGCGATCCGGGAATTATCAAAGCGATTGGGTTTTCGGGTTGTAGCAGGGTTCTCGGAGCGGGTGATTTACCGAGAATTATTTTTGATCGGGCTGACTATTCTTGATCTCAAAGAAGCATCGGGCGGGGCACCTTTAAGTCGATCGCACATTGCTGCGCGTGAAGAAATCTTCACAATTCTCGAAAGCTTAAAGCTTCCACCCGTATCAGCTGATGTTGATCGAGCATCCGCATAAACTTCATTGCGGCTTTGGCCCTTTCAAATTGTCAGAAAAAGCCTATTTCAAGGATAATGGAGTAGGAAATGGCCGACGATCTTCCCGACAAGCGAAGCAAACCAAATGAAGTTGATGTGTTTCTGTCAAAAGTGGCGGTAGCACCACGAAATACGCCTTCTTCGAACGCAAAGGGGAAGCTTTTGTTTGCTATGGACGCCACGGCCAGTCGGCAACCCAGTTGGGACCGTGCGGCCCATATCCAGGGTGAAATGTTCCATGAAACGGCTAATCTGGGCGGATTGGATATTCAACTCGCGTTTTACCGTGGATTTGGTGAATTTCGGGTCAGCAAATGGACAGATAATGCCTCCAGCTTGCATCGTTTGATGACATCTGTTTTCTGCTTGGCTGGAGAGACCCAAATCAAGAAAGTCCTGCAGCATGCCGTTAACGAGGCCAAGGCAGACCGCTTGAATGCGCTGGTTTTCGTCGGTGACTGCCTCGAAGAAGATATTGATGCCGTCGGAAAGGTGGCAGGGGAACTGGGCTTGCTGGGCGTGCCCGCGTTCATGTTTCACGAGGGTAGCGATAGCATGGGTCGATATGCGTTCGAGCAAATCGCTAAACTGACACGAGGTGCGTGTCTAAGTTTTGATGGTCAGAGTGCTGAAACACTTAAGAAGCTTCTGGGGGCTGTCGCTGTTTATGCTTCTGGTGGGCGCAAAGCACTGGCTGATAAAGCGCAACGTGATGGCGGCGAGGTCCTTAAGCTCTCGCATCAAATAGACGGTAAAAACTGATGGCGCTTTTGCTGCTCGGTATAGCAGTCATGATTGGCCTGATACTGACCATGAATTGGTTTGTCTCGGCCAAACCCAAAACCATTATCAAAGTGCTGAAATGGTTATTGCCAGCATTTTTCGGCGTTATCATTATTTTCTTAGTTGTCTCTGGTCGATTTACTTGGGCGTTGTGGGCTCTGCCTGCACTGTTGCCCTGGATCATGCGTGCCAGAATGTTTGCCCGGACGGCTAAAAACTTCTCACGAATGACTGGTGGGAACGGGCAGACGGGGCAAGCCAGTAGCGTCACAAGCAAGTATTTGGACATGGAACTGGATCACGACTCCGGTGACATGATGGGGTATATCCGCGAAGGTCTCCATGCTGGGCGCAAGCTCAACAGGTTATCAGCCGAACAACTATCGGATTTGCATACGACATATCAGTCCGATGATATTGAATCAGCCCGATTGCTGGCGGCCTATCTTGATCGGACATATCCAGATTGGCGTGACGATAATAACGCTTTCGATGATCAAGATCAGCAACGCACATCTACATCAAACACGCAGATGGACCGCGCAGAAGCCTTACGTATCCTTGGTTTAGAGGATCCAGTAGAGAATTCAGAAATCAAAACAGCCTATCATCGATTGGTTGGTTCTTTGCATCCTGACCGCGGTGGATCAGCCTATTTGACCAGTAAAATCAACGAAGCACGCGACTTCCTTCTAAATTCCTGATTCGGATGAACTCAAACACAAAGTGACTGCAGGCCACGTGCTTGCAGCATCACAGTCCGTGTGGCAAAAACCAGCCATTCCATGACGCTACTTTTTTCATGGATATAGAACTCTAACCGCTCGAAGGGACTGCGGTATGCGCGTTGCGATGATTGGCACAGGATACGTTGGGCTTGTATCTGGTGCATGTTTCTCCGAGTTCGGTCATAACGTTGTTTGCGTCGATAAAGACGAAAGCAAAATCGCAGGCCTTCACCAGGGCCAGATGCCGATTTACGAGCCTGGTCTTGAAGATTTGGTGGAAAATAATGTTCGCGCGGAACGCTTGACCTTTACGACAGATCTCACAACTTCGGTCAAAGATTCTGATGTTATCTTTATTGCTGTTGGGACTCCTAGCCGACGGGGCGATGGCCATGCCGATCTTAGTTACGTTTATGCTGCGGCCAAAGAAATCGCCGATGCAATGGATGGATATACTGTCGTCGTAACGAAATCGACAGTTCCCGTCGGCACTGGCCGTGAAGTTGAAAAAATCATCCGTGAAACGCGGCCTGATGCAGAATTCGATGTGGTTTCGAACCCCGAATTCTTGAGAGAAGGCTCCGCGATTGAAGATTTCATGCGTCCTGATCGCGTTGTCATTGGAACCCATTCAGAGCGTGCACAAGAATTCATGCGTGTACTATATCGTCCGTTGTTCTTGATCGAGACACCGATAGTATTCACATCGCGACAAAGTTCTGAATTGATCAAGTATGCTGCGAATACATTCCTCGCGGCCAAAATCACCTTCATTAACGAGATTGCTGATTTGTGTGAGAAGGTGGATGCAGATGTCCATGATGTCGCCAAAGGCATCGGTCTGGACGGCCGCATCGGGCGTAAGTTTTTGCATCCCGGACCTGGATATGGTGGATCGTGTTTCCCCAAGGATACTCGCGCCCTGGTTTCAACGGCACGTGATTCTGGCAGCCCGCTTCGTATCATCGAAACCGTTGTGGAATTGAACGAGCAACGTAAACAAAAGATGGCCGAGCGTATTATTTCTGCTGTGGGTGGTGATGCAACGGGTAAAACCATTGCGGTTCTCGGACTGACCTTTAAGCCAAATACAGATGATATGCGCGAAAGCCCAAGCCTGGATATCGTGCCTGCGTTGATCGCTGCTGGCGCCAAGGTGCGTGCCTTTGATCCAGAAGGTATGAAAGAGGCCAAACACATGCTCGAAGGTGTGGAGTGGTGTGAAGAAGAGTATGAAACTATGCCTGATGCTGATGCGCTGGTGATCATCACCGAATGGAACCAGTTCCGGGCACTGGACCTTGAGCGGGTTAAATCACTGATGATGTCGCCGGTCATGGTTGATCTTCGCAATGTGTACGAGCCTACCGAGATGTCTAATGCTGGTTTCCATTATTATTCGATTGGACGTAAAAGCGTGGGACCTACTGCGCAATGACAAAGCGCGAAGGTTTAGATCCATCTGTACTCCGTGCATATGACATCCGTGGTGTTGTCGGGGATACCTTAACCGAAGACGATATGACTGCCATTGGCCGTGCGTTTGCGTCTGAAATGGCAAACCGTGGGGCAAAAACAGTGGCTGTCGGCTACGACGGTCGTCTGACATCGCCAGCGATGGCCAGCGCATTGGTTGCAGGACTATACCAAAGTGGGGCATCCGTCATACAGACAGGGATGGGGCCATCACCGATGGCCTACTTTGCGTCATACAAACTTGGCACCGATGCGTGCTTGATGGTTACCGGGTCGCATAATCCGCCAGATTTCAATGGCTTGAAGATGACGCTGCAGAGCAAGGCGTTCTATGGTGATGATATTTTGGAACTTGGCGCTCGGGTCGCACGGCAAGATTATATTGATGCCGAAGGCGATATATCAGAGCAGGAAGTTTTTGATGCGTACGTAGACCGTATGCTCATTGATTATGAGGGGACGAAAGAACTCAGCGTAGCCTGGGACCCCGGCAACGGCGCTGCAGGTGACGTTACCAAGGCTGTTACGGCACGTTTACCCGGCCGACATGTCATGATCAACGAAACGATTGATGGAACCTTTCCAGCGCATCATCCAGACCCAACAGTTGAGAGCAACCTAGAACAGCTCAAAGACTTAGTTGCTCGCGAGAAATGTGACCTTGGGATTGCGTTTGATGGTGATGGTGATCGTATTGGCGTCATTGATGCACAAGGACGGGTTCTGTGGGGCGATCAGTTGCTGGTCCTGCTGGCTCGCGACGTCCTGGCTGACCAACCCGGCGCACCCATACTATGTGATGTCAAAGCCAGCCGTATGTTCTTTGAAGAGATCGAAAAACTTGGTGGCAAACCCGTCATGTGGAAAGTGGGGCACTCGCATATCAAAAGTAAGATGGTGGAATTAAATGCTCCGCTTGCCGGAGAGATGAGCGCGCATATCTTTTTCAAGCATCGTTATTACGGTTATGACGACGCAATGTATGCCGCTATTCGGCTTTTATCATTGTTGGCGAAATCGGATAAAAGTTTGGCTGAATATCGCGATGATCTACCACAAATGGTCAATACACCTGAAATCCGCATCGATTGTGCTGATGATCGCAAGTTTGATGTAATTGACGAACTTGTCACCCAATTGCGCAAAGATCCGGATGCTGATTTTTCGGATATGGACGGTGTGCGTGTTGAAACAGAACATGGTTGGTGGCTGCTTCGTGCATCGAATACACAACCTGCATTGGTCATCAGATGCGAGTCCGATACTCAGGATGGGCTAGATCACCTTAAAGATATCGTGCGGGGCACACTCAAGGCTCATGGGCTAGACCCAGCCGCATTCTAATAGATTCTAAAACGTTAGTTTAGAGTGGAAGCCAACTTTGGTTGGTAAGTCGTCCGCAATTCCATGCAATCGCGCAATACACGACATGAACGATAGGCTTCGCGTTTGGTGATGCCGACAATGCGTGCACGGTGTAAGACTTTACCACTTCGTTTCTTTAGAGGGACGATCTTTACCTGACCATGAGCCAGATACTGACTGGCTTTGCCGATAGCAGTTTTGGCGGCTGTCTGGGCCTGGTCTTTTCGAGAAAATGCGCCGACCTGTACAGCCCAACCTGTTTTTGACTTTGACGCCACGCTAGATTTCTTTTGAGGCGCAGAGGGGGCAGAGGCGATTTGCAATGTTGTGTTACCACCACCTAGCTTTGCAAAGCCCTTGTCCAACAACGTGATCATATGGGCATTACGATGCTTCGATGAGCGACCGCCAAAAACCACACCGATGATCCGGCGTCCATTTCGTGTGGCTGATGATACAAGATTGTAGCCAGCGGCACGGATGTATCCGGTCTTAAAACCGTCTGAACCCGGGTAGGACTTCAGAAGCTTGTTATGGGTTTTGTAGGTGCGGCCTTTCCATCGGAACGATTTGGTCGAGAAATAATGGTAATGCTGCGGGAAATCACGGAGGAGGGCGCGCGCCAACACAGACATATCGCGAGCCGTAGACATTTGTCCCCGGTGCGGAAGCCCAGAAGCATTCCGGAATGTGGTCTTCTTCATGCCTAAGGACCGTGCCTTGGCCGTCATTTTTAATCCAAAACTGCGTTCTTTCCCACTGATGTTCTCTGCAACCGTGGTCGCAACATCATTTGCGGATTTCACAGCAAGGGCTAGAATCGCTTGTTTTACTGTGATTGTTGAGCCGGGGGCCAAGCCGAGCTTGGATGCGGGTTGAGAGGCGGCACGACGAGAGACTTTCAACTTAGTGTTCAATGTCCAACGCTTATCTTCGAGACGTTCGAATATAAGATAGAGCGTCATCATCTTGGTAAGTGAAGCCGGATAATTACGCGTATCCTCATTCGTACCGTGCAACACTTCACCAGTATCAGCATCAATCACAAAGCTAGCGTATTTCGCATGTGCAGTGGAATTCACAGAGACAGAGAACGCTAAAATGGCGAATACAATACAAAATGCTCGGCTAAACGTAGTTACACGTGCCAAAAATGGTGATGTTACCGATGCGCAGTCGAGTGACATGAACAACCCCCAGGTAAGTAAGTCACCGTAGTCTTCGCTTTTATAACATGCCCAGTCAAAATAGCGAATGCCCGTGACCAATATTATTCACTTAAAACAAGTTCTTACGTGTGAAGGCATAACATTCCGTTAACTGCCATTAACTGCCACCTATAAGCTGAACAAGTAAGAGAGGGGTGGGGCATGTCTTGTCGGCAGATGTATTCATGTTGCATGTGCGAAATGATATGTCATTTAATCAAAATTACGGACATAAAACGCTGTTTTAATAGCAAAAAACGAAATTGATTAATGTTGCACTGCACAATATTTCATTGACAATCATGCTGCACTTGCTAAGGTATTGTTGAAATTAGACGCCGCTTTATTTGACGCCGTCAACAGGGTCCCCGTCGATAGATATCGACGCTGGCTCTCCCAGAACCCATTTGATTAGGACATTCTCTGATGACAACACAAACAAAAGCTACACCAGCTAAGAAAATAACTAAGACTGCTTCTGAGAAGCCTGTTGCTAAAGAATCTGTTGCGACTAAGCCAACAGTTGAAACAAAAGCACCTACGCCCAAGGCACAGCCAGTTGTTGAACCTACTAAATCATTGATCGATACTAACGCCAAAACGGCTACAAAATCCGTTGAAGCCAGCGCAAAAGTTGCGAAAAAAAGCGTCAAAAAAACAACTGATGCCAGCAAAGAGCAAATTGCCTCATCTGCTAAAGTGGGCGCCGAAACTTTCAAAAGCTACGAAGACATGATTGCGCTTTCTAAGGAAAACATCGAAGCGATTGTTCAATCTAACGGCATCTATAGCAAAGGGTTTCAGCAAATCAACGAAACGTTTTTGAAATTGGTTCAAGATAACGTTGCACAAACTGTTGATTACACTAAGAAAATTATGACCTGCACATCCATTGAAGACGCTGTTGCTCTTCAACAAGAACTTGCAACAGCTCAGTACTCCAAGGCTGTTGAAGAATCTCAGTTGTTGTCAGACATGACCGTTAAACTTGCGGAAAAAGCGTCTAAGCCTATTTCAGATCGTGTGAATGTCACGATTGAGACGCTCACGAAACCGATCGCTGCCTAACTTTCCATCCCCCCGTTTTTGGAAACGGGTAGATGATCGGGCGCCCAGTGGGATCCTCCCCCCGCTGGGCGCTTTTTTTATTCGCGCAACCACATTAACCATACCAATAGTATTTTTATATCAAGGCCTTGATGCTCTTTCCCCACGGCTTATCTTCTATCTATAATGTTAATCAAAGTTGTGAGTAAGGTAGTTTCGATACGCTTAATGGCCGATCCTAAAAACCCAGTTGGTCCGCCCCATATCGATGGTGATGAGGACATCGGCGTCGTTCTTAAGCCGCGCGAGCGCACCAAGCGTCCAGCCATGTACAAAGTGCTGATGCTGAATGACGACTACACACCGATGGAATTTGTCATCCACGTGCTAGAGCGCTTTTTCAATCGCACTCAACAAGACGCAACTCAGATCATGCTGCATGTCCACCAACGTGGGGTCGGCGTATGTGGTGTTTACACTTATGAGGTTGCTGAAACCAAAGTTGCACAAACAATGGACCTTGCACGGCAACATCAACATCCGTTGCAATGCACTATTGAAAAAGACGGAGATGGTGACGAAAGTTGATAAACATGTCACCATTTCATGTGCCCAGTCGCAGTTATATCGGCTGAACCAGAAAGGACGGCGCGAATAATGTTATCAAGGAATCTCGAGCAGACACTACATCGTGCTTTAGGCTTGGCAGCCGAACGTCAGCATGAGTACGCGACGTTAGAGCATCTTCTACTATCTTTGACCGAAGATCAGGATGCGATTGCCGTTTTAAAGGCATGTGGTGTCGACCTCGAACAATTGGCAATGGATATCACCAGCTTCGTTGATGGCGAGCTCGACGATATTCGTACGGACCAATCGTCCGAGCCGAAACCGACAGCTGGGTTCCAGCGTGTCGTGCAGCGCGCCGTGATCCATGTACAATCCTCTGGCCGTGAAGAAGTGACGGGTGCCAATGTGTTGGTGGCCTTGTTCTCTGAGCGGGAATCGCACGCCGTGTTCTTCCTTCAAATGCACGAAATGTCGCGCCTTGATGCCGTCAATTATATCTCTCATGGGATCGCTAAAGTTCCAGGGTTCTCCGAAGACAGAACCGTAGAAGGCACGGATGAAGACGCCGACGGCGAAGGCGTGGTCCAAAAAGGATCAGAAGCGCTCGAAGCGTATTGTGTCGATCTGAATAAAAAAGCTGCGGATGGACGAATTGATCCGTTGATTGGTCGCGAAAAAGAAGTAGACCGGACCGTTCAAATTCTGTGCCGTCGCAACAAGAACAATCCACTCTATGTCGGAGATCCTGGTGTAGGTAAAACGGCTATCGCAGAAGGTTTGGCTAAGCGAATCGTTGATGGCGAAGTGCCAGATGTCCTCAAAGAAGCGACGATCTACTCATTGGATATGGGTGCTTTGTTGGCAGGCACACGTTACCGCGGTGATTTTGAAGAGCGCCTTAAGAATGTGATGACAGAACTGGAGAACACCGAACACGGAATTCTGTTCATCGATGAAATCCATACGGTGATTGGGGCTGGTGCAACGTCCGGCGGCTCAATGGATGCATCGAACATCCTGAAACCTGCGTTGCAGGGTGGGGGCCTTCGTTGCATGGGGTCGACGACCTACAAGGAATACCGCAGCTATTTTGAAAAAGATCGTGCACTCGTGCGTCGGTTCCAAAAAATCGATGTGTACGAGCCGTCAATTGACGACACAATCAAGATTCTAAAAGGGCTAAAGCCTTACTTCGAGGAACATCACAACGTTCGTTACACGGCCGAAGCTATCAAAACCGCTGTCGAACTGTCGTCTCGTTATATCAACGATCGCAAATTGCCAGATAAGGCGATCGATGTGATTGATGAAGTTGGCGCATCACGGATGTTGTTGCCCGCAAGCAAACGCAAAAAGACTGTGTCAGCCAAGGACGTCGAAGCTGTCGTTGCGATGATTGCACGCATCCCACCAAAGAGTGTTTCAAGTGACGACCGTGCAGCGCTTAAGACGCTTGAACGTGACCTTAAAACCGTCGTGTTCGGACAAGATGACGCGATTGATCAATTATCAAGCGCCATCAAACTGGCACGTGCAGGACTTCGCGAACCACAAAAACCAATTGGATCGTATTTGTTCTCTGGCCCGACCGGAGTTGGCAAAACCGAGGTTGCGCGCCAATTGGCGATGACCTTGGGTGTTGAACTGGTTCGGTTCGATATGTCTGAATATATGGAACGCCATTCTGTTTCGCGCTTGATCGGTGCGCCACCAGGATATGTGGGGTTCGATCAGGGTGGCTTGTTGACTGATGCTGTTGATCAGAATCCACATGTTGTTCTGTTGCTCGATGAAATTGAAAAAGCGCACCCAGACCTGTTCAACATACTTTTGCAGGTCATGGATCACGGTAAGCTGACCGACCATAACGGCAAAGATGTTGATTTCCGGAACGTCATTTTGATTATGACCACGAATGCAGGTGCCGCTGATATGGCCAAACCAGCCATTGGTTTTGAACGTGAAGCGCGTATCGGTGAGGACAAAGAAGCGATTGAACGGATGTTCACGCCTGAATTCCGAAACCGCTTGGACTCAATCATCGGCTTCTTGCCACTCACTCAAGAAGTTGTCTCGAAGGTTGTAGATAAGTTTATCATGGAACTCGAAGCACAGTTGGATGATCGCAACGTAATGATCGAACTAACTGACGAAGCGCGGGCCTGGTTAGCCGAGAAAGGCTACGACAAATTATATGGTGCGCGTCCATTATCGCGCGTTATCCAAGAACACATCAAAAAAGCACTCGCCGAAGAACTACTGTTCGGTAAGTTGTCGAAGGGTGGTTTGGTCATGGTGGATATTGAAGACGGCGCGCCTGTCTTTACATATCCAAAACCAAAAGACGACGGCCCCAAAGGCAATAAGGGTAAAAAGCCAGCCTACGTCGAGTAGGCTGACCGTTCCCTTTAAACCTCTGCAGTGTATGGCGGGGCAGGGAAATACTCGATTCCCTTTTGTGTGAATCGGGCAAAGTCACTGCCATATAGCTCACCAACCAACCATAATGCCATATCGATTCCGGCAGAGACACCAGCCGATGTCACAATATTGCCGTCGCGGACAAAGCGCACATCGTCCAACACCTCAACGTTACCTGCATTCCTGAGCAACTCAATAGACCCCCAATGCGTCGTCGCACGTTTACCTTCTAAATAACCCGCACGGTGCAATAACAATGCCCCCGTACATACGCTCGTTACCCATTTGCAATCCGGAGCTGTCTTTTTGATCCAATCGATTTCAGGGCCACCGTCTTTGAATATCGGGCGAGTGCCCATACCACCAGGGACCAGAATAATATCGAGCGGTGGGTGATCATTGATGGTGTGATCCGTGATAATCGTTAGCCCCTTGGCACATGTAATTTCGCGCCCTGCAGAACCAATGGTCATGACGTTCATATCAGCTTTTTCTTGTTTCGATGCCCAGGACAAAACTTCCCACGGGCCAAGCGCATCAAGCTCTTCTAAGTTTGGGAACGCGAGAATGCCAACTTGAAGTGTCATTGTGATCTCCTTTTTATTTAAAATGTTGAACTGAAACGTTGTCTGTAATCGTCTGGACTAATGCCTATACGGCGATGAAACGTGCGGCGCATCCGCTCCTCGTCACCGAAACCGCATTGGGCGGCGATCGCCTTAATTTGCATCGGGCTTTCTTCTAGCAAACGTTTTGCCGCATCGACACGGCTTTCGGCCACAAATCGAGAAGGGGTAATGCCTGTAGTTTCTTTGAAGTGGCGATAAAAAGAACGCGGGCTCATGGTCGCACGTTCCGCAAGGTTTTCGACGGTATGATGATCAGCCAAGTTCTTTAAAATCCAAAGCTGAACATCTTTTAGATTTCCGTCTGGTGCCATTTGCACACGTAGGTGTTCGCTAAACTGCGATTGAGTCCCAGGACGCTTCAGGAACATGACCATTTCCTTGGCCACCTCAGTTGCAAAAGAGCGTCCGAGATCTTCTTCGATAAGGGCTAGCGTAAGATCCATACCAGCCGTTATGCCTGCAGATGTATACACATTGTCATCGCGAACAAAGATGGGGTCTGGATCAACGATGACTTCAGGGAATCGCCGAGCTAAATTATCACAATGCGCCCAATGCGAGACCGCGCGTTTTCCATTCAAGATGCCAGAGGCGGCCAACACAAATGCACCAGTGCACACTGAAACAACACGTCGTGCATTGATAGCAAGATTTGCGACTGCGTTGACTGCAGATGCATCATTCGACATGGCTCGGCTACCGACACCACCAGCACAAATAAGGGTATCAATACCGTCAGATGCCAGGTCAATGGCCTTGGTCGCATACAATGATGGACCTGCCGATGTTGCGATGGGGCCAATAGCACTACCGATAAAGTGAATACGATAGGGAAGTACATTCACACCACGTTGCTTTGCTAATTCATTTGCAGCACCGAACACACCTGCAGGGCCCGTAGCATCAATGATGTTGCATCCACCAAAGATGATGATGCCAATGGATTTGGTTTCAGAAAGCTTTAACATGCAGATAGTGTGTTCGATCTCTTAGATTGGCACAATGACATTTACCCCGCTTTTTCTGCCAAATGATGATGATGCAGAAAGAATCCCTAACGCTTACAACATTGGTTTTATAGAGAGGCATTTTGAATTTTTTAGATGGTATCCGTGTCCTCGACCTCAGCCAATTTCTCCCAGGTCCTTTTGCAACTCAAATGCTCAGTGATATGGGCGCCGACGTCGTTAAGGTGGAACCTCCAAAAGGTGATCCGATGCGAGGCCTTGACCCGATTACCAATAAACGCGGCCCTAGCCCATATCATGCCCTTGTGAATGCCGGGAAACGTGTGATTGCGATTGATTTAAAATCTGATCAAGGAAAGACCGACTTTAATGCATTGGTTAAACAAGCCGATGTCTTGCTGGAAAGTTATCGCCCAGGTGTCATGGCGCGTCTTGGGTTTGGTTGGGAATCGCTTCAGTCCATAAATCCAAAATTGATCCATTGTGCGCTTTCCGGATTTGGTCAGAACGGACCACTTAGCTTGTCAGCAGGTCACGATATCAATTATGTCGCGGCAGCGGGTCAGTTGTATTTAACGGGAACGCACGAAGCTCCACATCCGGCCTTTCCTATGGTGGCCGACTACGCGGGCGCATTGCAGGCAAGTGTATCCATTCTAGGTGCGCTGGTTGGACGTGGTAAAACCGGGCAGGGGGCTTTCATCGATGTTGCAATGACAGATGCGGTTTTAGCCTGGCAAAGTCAGACACTGGCCGCCACACAGTTGGGCAACACCGTGGCACGCGATCAGAATATGTTGACCGGTGGAGCCGCATTTTACCAAGTCTACCCATGTGCGGATGAACGCTTTATTTCGTTAGGTGCGATAGAGGAAGTGTTCTGGTATAACTTTTGTCAGGCTGTGGGTCATCTCGAATGGGTGGCGCGCCAGCATGAAGCATTACCACAATCTGACCTGATTAAAGACGTCGCAGCGATGTTTGAGACGAAACCACAGCCTCATTGGGACCGTTTGTTATCAAAAATCGATTGCTGTTTTCATGTGATGCCAACCCCCGAAGAATTATCGATATTTCCACAGCATGTAGCACGGCAACTTATCCAGCCGCTGAATATTCCAGATCATGGAAATATCAACACAGTCTTGTATCCCGCATGGGTGAATGGGGCAGCGCCAAAAGCACGCAAATCGGTGCAGTTTTCATGTGTCGAAGATATCGTAAAAGGTTGGGGAAAAATACTGTAAAGACAACGCTTTGTGGTATCCACGTATATTCCTAAGTGAGCCCAATTTGATAACTTAATCTCTGAATGATGACGATTTATTGAACATGCGTTTAAACTGAATCGTAAAAATATCACCCGTCAGATATGACGGCAGGAGAGCTAAGAATGCCAATCGGCGAAGACATAGGCGATGCAGAGATCAAGCTAAAGAAAGGGCGGCATTTATTAGTCGCAATTTTCTGCGCCTTAGTCGTTCCCATGCTGGTGACTGCATTTGCGATCAATTATCTCAAACAGGATTATGAAAATGAGATCATTCGAACGGAGTCGAGCCAGAAGGCAAAAGTATTAGCACGTGGTCTTAGTGTGCCTGTATGGAACTTAGATTCCAAAGCTGGAAGCAACCTGATATCGACATTGACGGAGGATCCATCCATCGTTGCCGTGCGCGTTCGATCTCTGGCACAGGGTGAATTCCTCGAATATGAAAATTCCCTACCAATAAACCGGAAAATTGTTTCGAGATTTCTACGGATATTGTCTACCAAGATCAAAAGATCGGTCAGATAGATATCCTCTATAATGCGACGCCATTCATCGAATCCCAGAACGGCAAATGGTTCGCGATTTGGGCCACTTTCATTGCTGGTGTTCTGACATCGATTGCGATCATTTTTTGGTATCTACAAACAGTTGTTCGCCAGGAGCGTCTTGCCATTGCAACAGCTGCAAAAAACACTGTCAGAAGCCACCGCCAACATTTTTCGGATACCGCCAACAATATTAATGGGCTGGTGTTTCAATGTGTTGTTGATAAGCACGGTACATTCACTTTTCCTTTTATGAGCGACACTATCTCAGATCACTTTGATGTCACGGCGACTGAGGTTATCGAAAACCCTCAGTTGTTTTTATCACTTATCCAATCCGAAGATTTAGAACACTTTCGGCATTCATTGATGCGGGCTGCACTGGGTAACAACGATTGGTCTTGGGAAGGGCGCATGCTTAGCCCCACGGGTGGGTTTGTATTCATGCGAGGCACCGCCAAACCAAGACCGTTCAGAGATGGCCTGACACTTTGGAATTGCGTCCTAAGCGATGTTACCGAGTTAGAAAAAGCACAGCAAAAAATTGCAAAAGCACGCGATAATCTAGAAGCCGAAGTCGCGCTTCGAACAAAACGTTTGATCAGCGAAATTGAAGAAAAAGTCAGGATCGAGAACTCGCTTCGCGATAATGAACAACGCTTTAAAGATTTCACCGAAACCGCAACTGACTGGGTTTGGGAAACAGACGAAAGCCAGAACATCACCTTCCTTAGCGTGAATGCTGCGACACATGAATTGTTTGATACCTCTTCAGTGATTGGTAAATCGCGTTACGGATTATTTAATGCAAAGTCGGGTAGCGAAGATGATGCTTGGTCCAAGCATTATGATGACATCGCACAGCGTAAAGAATTCCAAGACCTTGAATTCGATTTTACAGATATTTACAGCGGACATCGTCGGTTACGCATCAACGGACGTCCTGTATATGACGAAAGCGGTAAATACATAGGTTACCGCGGTACGGGTAAGGACGTGACCCAAGAGACTGAAACAAAACTTGGTCTTGAGAAACTTAGGTCCGCTTTCGAGGTCGTGCCTGAACCCATGGCCGTTCTTGGCAGCGATGGGTGCTTTGAGTTTTATAACTCCACCTACGAAGACGTGACTCAGATAACTGGGGACGAACTTAGGCTTGGCGTCAATTTCTCCGATTACATCCGCACGATTGTTGCGAATGGGCTGGTTATGGATGCGATCGGCAATGAAGAAGCTTGGATTAAAAAGCGATTAGAAATTCATAAAGAAGAAAGTTCGTCTTTTGAAATCAAGCATGCGAATGGGAATTGGTATCTCGTCAATGAACATGCCTTGACCACAGGTGGGCGTGCATTGCTGATGACAAATATTACTGCTTTGAAAGAAAGCCAGCAGGGATTGAAAGAAGCGAAAGAGCAAGCCGAAGCTGCAAATGAAGCCAAATCAGATTTCTTATCAAGTATGAGCCACGAACTTCGGACGCCACTGCATGCCATCCTGGGGTTTGCACAATTGCTTGAACGTGATGGACAGGAAAATTTGAGCGAACGCCAAGAGCGATTTGTCCGACAGATCGTCGGATCTGGAAACCATTTGCTAAGATTAATTGGTGATGTCTTGGATTTGGCTCAGATCGAGTCCGGCAATTTGTCTTTGTCGATAGAAAGCGTCGATGTTCGAGAGGCAATAAATGCGACCATCGAAGCAGCATCATATTTGGCGATCACGAGGGATGTGACATTGCAAGTATCCCAAGAACTAACTGATACCATTCCAATGGTGTCGGCCGACCCCACACGTGTGCGTCAGGTCCTACTCAACCTTGCATCGAATGGGATTAAGTATACCAAGGAAAATGGCATTGTTGAGTTCGATGCCAAACTGGTCGAGGGAGATTATCTAAGGGTCATTGTACGTGATAACGGATACGGGATTCCTGATGAAAAGAAGGCTGAACTGTTTTACGCATTCTCACGTCTAGGGATGGAGAAATCAGATATCGATGGAACAGGTATCGGCCTAACCATCTCAAAAGCTATTATCGAAGAGATGGGCGGCTCCATAGGTTTTGAGAGTGATGAAACTTCTGGAACGATATTCTGGTTTAATCTTCCAATTGTCGATGCCTTGCCATTACAAATAGCGCCAGAGCAAAAAGATGAAGTAAATAATAACCGCACGTTGCGCGTGCTGCATGTGAACGAAAGTATGATCAATAGGGAACTCCTAGAGATCACTTTAAGCGATCAGCCTGGTGTCGATTTTGCACGAAGTTCAAAAAATGTGGATCCACTTCAGCAAATCCGAGAAACCCTGCCGGATATTTTGTTTGTTGATATGGACAAGGATGAAGAAGGCCGGTTGCAACTTATTCAATCTATCAAGAGCTGCCCCGAAACAATGCATATTCCGTTGGTGGTTTTAAGCCTCAACCGAACCGAAAAAAGTCGTGCACGGGTTATGAATGCGGGCGTGACAGAGTGTTTGATGATGCCACTAGAACCCGAAAAAGTATTCGAGCAGCTTGAGAGAGTTCGCGCTAACGCTAGCGGCATACATTGACGTCAATTTTTAGATGTCCGGATCATCCCTTGGGGCAGGGAATTTCTCCCAGCAAACCAACGCTGGAATATCCCTTCGATGGAATGACAGCCCGTTGCCCACTTTGAAGTTTTAAATAATCACGGACGCCCGTCGCTTGATTATCGTTTGATCGTTGAATTGCAGCAGCTCTGCATTCACCGCAACGGTTGATCAAAATTGCACCCGCGCTTCCTGATTGTTCTAGTGTTACACATTTGTTGGATTTGGGTTGCTTGGCCGCTTCTTCTAACTGTCCTCTATCTCGAGGGCATAAACGTTCCGATTTTATACGCGATTGGCCAGAGCCTTTGAACGGCACAGGTGCAGATGATCTGGCTAGAACAGGAAACTGCCGCGTCACAGGTTTCGCGCCGCCAGGGCGCATACGATACACCATCGCGATCATGCATTGCCCACATTTGTTGATGAGGGCTTCGATATTTCCTTGGCGCGCAATGTGAATGCATTTTGTGGCCGCATCAACACGTGGCACATCCGCAAATGTTACCAGTACACACACAGATAAAACAGCTAACGAAATTCGAAACATGGTTAACCTCATTCCTTGCAGCCCCTTAAAACTAAGGGAAAAAGGTTAACAATCCCTGAGGTTGCTATTCGGATGGCATCTTTTTGTAAGGCGAATGCTCGGCCACAATATACGCAGATTCATTTTCAACAGATTGGCGTTCTCGAATAACAAAATCTGCTACAGCATCGCTAAAGCCCTGATCACGAATGTAATGCAGGCTGTAGGTGAGTTCAGGCAAATATCCTCGTTGGATTTTGTGTGGCCCCTGCGCACCTGCTTCTACGCGGGCTAAACCGTTTGCGATGGCGTAATCAATCGCTTGATAATAGCAGCATTCAAAATGAAGGAATTTGTGGGTTTCCAGGCATCCCCAATTACGCCCATAAAGGCAATCATTGCCCTTTAAATTCAACGCCCCAGCCACCGGCCGATCACCATCAAAGGCCATTATTAAGACCACGCGATCGCTCAAACGTTCCCCAAGCAGGGAGAAGAATGATCGACGTAAATAGCTCTCGCCCCATTTCTTGTCGGTCGTCGCCAAATAAAATCGATAGAACGCATCCCAATAACTCTCTTTAATTTCAGGTCCGCTGAGAACCCGAATATCTAAACCGATGTCTTGTACTTTCAGACGTTCCTTTCGGATTGATTTGCGTTTACGCGAAGACAATGCGTCCAGAAAATCATCGAATGTTTTGTAATCGTTGTTATGCCAATGAAATTGTTGGCCAACACGTTGCAGATACGTGCCTTTACCCAAATCATCCCACGTTTGTTTCTCACAAAACGTGATATGGGCAGATGACAGTTCAAGTTGATTTGCTAGCTGTGAAATCCCCGTCGCAAGTAGCGTCTGATTTTCGCGCTGCCGTTCTTCTGACAATGCATTGTTCACCAATAAACGGGGACCAGGAGCTGGTGTGAAAGGGACACTGCATTGTAATTTAGGATAATACTGTCCGCCGGCACGCTCGTAAGCATCCGCCCACCCCCAATCGAATACATATTCACCATACGAATGCGTTTTCACATAAACGGGCGCGCAACCCTGGATGATACCATCGAGGCCATAAAGGGCGATATGCTGTGGCATCCAGCCGGTATCTGCTGTCGCAGACCCTGAGTCTTCTAATGCAGATAAGAATTCATAGGACACAAATGGGTTGTCGCTTCCAGCGCACGCATTCCAATCATCCGCAGAGATATTTGAAAGCGCGCCTATGACCTTTATGACGTGCTGATCATTCCCATCAGGCATGGTGAAATTCCAATAAAATCATATCTTTCATTTGGTGCGAGTGGTTAGGCTATGCAAGGTCAGCCAGCGATACCCAAGCTGATCCCTGGTGTGCACGACCAAATAAAGACGGATGAAATATCTCGGACAGGATATCAACGCTTTCGATCAACCTGGGGCCAGGTCGATTAAAAAAACTATTTCCATCAGTAGCAAACACACGGCCAGATTTCACAGCAGACAAAGCCTGCCATTCCGGCGTCTCGATCAACGCTTGTGCCTCGGCAATACTACGGTCCAGCCCGAACCCACAGGGCATGAAGACGATAACATCGGGATCAACCTCAATTAAACGGGTCGGATTAAGCCACGGCGCGTGCTTGCCCGCTTCGCCAAATACGTCACGCCCACCTGCGGCCGTTACTAATTCAGGAACCCAATTACCAGCCGCCATCAATGGATCAGCCCATTCCACACAACAAACAGTCGGAAACTCTACATCAGATACCTGCGCAGCCACGCTCTCTAATTTATCTTCGAACCGGGCAATCAAAGATTGTCCGGTGTTTGGAGCGTCGAGGGCATCAGCGACACGCTGAATGTCTTGGTAAACTTTCGCGAGCCCAATGGGATTGAGGGATATAATCTGTGGCGCGTTTCCGATCAACGATGCCGCTGCTAATTCAACGTCGCTTAGGGCAACAGCGCAGACCTCGCATTGGTCTTGGGTGATGATGATATCAGGTTTTACGTCCGCAAGGACCTCCCCCAGGACTTCGTAAATTGATAATACATTTCTCAGCGCGTCTTTAACCGCGTCATCAATTTCACGACTGCTGCCAACGGGGTTTAAGCGTGCATGCGTGCAAACAGGAAGGCTTGTTATACTGGATGGAAAATCACATTCGTGGGAACGTCCAACAAGGTTGTCCGCAAACCCCAAAGCCACCACAATTTCTGTTGCGGCTGGAAGGAGCGATACAATCCGTGGAGAGGACTGATCAACCACTTATTTGAGTTCGAAAATACCGTCTACTTCAACTGCGACGTTGCGTGGCAATGCGCCCGCAGATACGGCAAAGCGAGCATGCTTTCCAGGCTCGCCAAAAACATCAACCATCAGGTCTGATGCACCGTTAATGACTTCGGGCTGATCCGTAAAGTCGGGAAGGGAATTCACAAATCCACCGAGCTTGACCACACGTGCGATGTTATTGAGGTCACCACCTGCAGCGACTTTGGCTTGCGCCAACAAGTTTAAGCCACAAAGGCGTGCCGCCTGATAACCTTCATCGACTGTGAAATCAACACCGACGCGGCCTTTATATTTGATTTCGCCATTCAAAAGGGTGATCTGGCCAGAGATGAAAATAAGCTTTCCGCTGACAACGAACGGAATGTAGTTGGCTGCGGGCGATGCTGCCTCGGGGAGTTCAATACCAAGTTCCGATAATTTTGCTTCGATATCGCCAGCCATCTGTGTATTCCTTTGAATCTAAAGTTTTGGTGTAATTTATTACTGCAAAGAAAACTACAAGCGGACCTTGTCGCCTTCTTTAGGTGCGACACAGGTAACGCCGCCGCCGAGTTCCTCAAGTTTTTTGCACGCCATTTCAAATTTTGCGTCAATTGCATCATCGTTTTGATCAGGGTCGTGATGGAAAAGGTATAACGACTTTACGTTTCCGGCATGTGCAAGTTCGCAGACTTTGGAGATACATGAATGTCCCCAGGTCACTTTGGATTTGTATTCTTCGTCGGTATACGTCGAATCAGTAATCAGAATATCTGAACCATCAATGAACTTAGCCATCATCTGTTCATAGTGCGGATCATAAAACTCGCTATCAGCCAAGAACAGTTCTTGATCGGTGATATAACAAATTGAACGTCCGTTATAATTCACCCGATAACCAAGGGCGCGACCTGGATGGGCCAAAAGCTTGGTCTGAACCTCAACACCGTCAACGTCATGCGTGCCTTCTTCGAGGTTTCTGAAATAGGTCCGTGCCGCGAATTCTGTGAGCGTAATGGGCAAGTACACCACATCCATCTGCGCAGAAATCAATTCCCGCATTGTGATGTCACCCTGTTTTGCACCCAGAATCTCAAATTCGTTTCCTTGCACATACAGCGGGGCAAAGAAGGGGATCGCGTTGATATGGTCCCAGTGAGGGTGCGAGATAAATAACTTTCCGTTGATCCGCTGGCGCTTGTCCGCCATCAATTGCGCGCCAAGCTGCTTAATCCCAGAACCGCCGTCAAAAATGAACAACTGTTGGTTGGGGAATTCCAACGTCACGCAGGAGGTATTTCCACCGTATTTAAGCGCATCTGCGCCGGTTTTAGGCAACGTGCCACGTACACCCCAGAATTGAAGATCAATCTGGTCATTTACAATACGACGCAAACGGTCTGGCATGGTTTCAGGGTCTATAGGTTTGCGAATAAACCCATTCGCGCCCAAATCACGGGCACGATTTTCATCAGAATGATAGGCCTTGGCTGAAATCACGACAAACTTCGTTTCATTGAGTTCAGGATGTTCGCGCACTTGTTTGCATAGCTCAAAGCCATCGACATTGGGCATCATCAAATCAGACAAAACGACCGCAGGCCGCTTTTCCTCTATCAATTTGATCGCAGTTTCGCTGTCCGTCGTCGTAAAGACTTCGAACCCTTCATTTATCAAGACTGATTCCAGTAGCGATAACGCAAGATCATCGTCATCGACTGCAACAACCGTCAGTTTTGCCAAAGTGGAAACCATCTCGTTGCACATCCTAAGTTCCCAGTCAGGGGAGCTTATATACCGACAAAGAGTCTGTCGATAACCGATTGTAATGAGATGAAATTGTTAAGCTTAGTGTATTTTAGATGCTTCGCGGTCTGAAGCCTTAAAAAAACAGGGCACGCACCAGCCTAAAGCTAGTGCGTGCCCCAAGTTTTCCCAGGGAGGATTCGAAGATCGCTCACCCATCGTTTTGACTTAGCATCAAGAACATCCAGTCGTTCCGCCACAAGTGTTGCATTTCAGACATGTTCCGTTCCGAACCAATGTGAAGTTCCCACACTCGCCACATGGATCGCCTTCATATCCTTTCATGCGGGCTTCGCGGGCATGATCCATTTTGACGTCGGTTTTCTCCATGATTTCTGTGGACACCATGACCGAGGCTGCTTGTTCGCTCACAACCTGCGTCTGGCCGCTAGCTTCGCCACCAGCTGCACCTGCATTCAATCGTGCAGACACTGGAGCCGCTTTCGTACCTGCATCACTGCCATTCACGGCGCGTTTGTTTTTAGCACCATTGATAACCAGGAATTTGGTCCGCATGTAACCTCGGCTGACACCAGCAGGAAGCGCTTCTTCATCTTCTGACGTGTTTGTTGAAGACTGATCTTCGCCTGTGCCTATGCTGTCAGGTTGCAGGTCAGCTGGCTCCACATGGGCCAGATCGTTACGTCCCATGTAGCTGACAGCCAACTCGCGGAAGATATAATCAAGAATCGATGTCGCCATCTTGATCGTTTCGTTACCGCGAACCATACCCGATGGCTCGAAACGGGTGAAGGTGAAGGCTTCGACGTATTCATCGAGCGGCACACCATATTGGAGGCCAATTGAAACTGCGATAGCGAAGTTGTTCATCAACGAGCGGAATGCAGCGCCTTCTTTGTGCATATCGATGAAGATTTCACCGATCTTACCGTTCTCATATTCACCGGTACGCAGGTAAACCTTATGTCCACCAACAGTCGCTTTTTGGGTATATCCCTTACGACGATCGGGCAGGCGGCTACGTTCGGTAATATAACGCTCGATGATCCGTTCGGTAATCGCTTCAGCCCGCGCAATCATTGGGGCTTCGGCCAATTCAGCCGCGACTTCGACGGCATCTTCCACATCTTCGTCGATCAGCGACGCCGACAACGGTTGAGACAGCTTGGAGCCATCGCGATACAGCGCATTGGCCTTCAGGCATGAGCGCCAAGACAACAGGTATGCTTCTTTGCAATTTTCGACAGTGGCCACGTTCGGCATGTTGATTGTTTTAGAAATTGCACCAGAGATAAACGGCTGTGCTGCTGCCATCATGTGGATATGGCTATCAACGGATAGGGCACGCTTACCAATACGACCGCAAGGATTCGCACAATCAAAGACGGACAGATGTTCGTCCTTCAAGTGCGGTGCGCCTTCAACGGTCATCGCACCACACACATATGTGTTGGCAGCTTCGACGTCTTTTTTGCTGAACCCAATCGCTGTCAACAAGTTGAAGTTCAGATCATCAAGGGATGATTTTTCAAGCTTCAGCACTTCGGTGCAGAAGGCCTCTCCAAGCGTCCATTTGTTGAAGACGAACTTGATCTCAAATGCTTCGCCCAAGTTCTTTTCGACGGCTGTGATCGCTTCATCCGTGAAACCCTTAGCTTTCAGGGTCTCATGGTTGATCACAGGGGCATCTTTAAGGGTGCCATGACCAACAGCATAAGAGATGATGTCTTCTGTTTGCTTCTGGTCATAACCCAGGATTTTCAGGGCTGCAGGCACCATCTGGTTGATGATCTTGAAGTAACCACCACCAGCGAGTTTCTTGAACTTCACCAGCGCGAAATCAGGTTCAATCCCCGTGGTGTCACAATCCATGACCAAACCAATTGTTCCGGTCGGTGCAATCACGGTCACTTGGGCGTTACGATAACCATGATTTTCGCCTTGTGTGAGCGCACGGTCCCATGCTTCTGCTGCTGCCGCTGACAACGGTGAGTCAGGGCATTCAGCTGCTTTGAATGGAACAGGGTTGATCGTAAGGCCTTCGTACTCGGTATTCATACCATGTGCCGCACGACGATGGTTACGGATGACCCGCAGCATATCTTCACTGTTTGGCTCGTAACCAGGGAAAGCCCCAAGTTCTTCGGCCATTACAGCAGAAGTGGCGTAGGACTGACCGCACATCAAAGATGTGATCGCGGCGCAGATCGCACGACCCTCGGTGCTGTCATATGAATATCCCGAAGCCATCAGATAGCCACCGATGTTGGCGTAACCAAGGCCGAGCGTACGATAACGGTAGCTGAGTCTGGCGATTTCTTTGGATGGGAACTGCGCCATCAAGACTGAGATTTCGAGGGTAATCGTCCACAAGGTCACGGCGTGGGTGAAACCGTCGACATCAAAATCTCCGTCTTTTGTTCTGAAGTTCATCAGATTGAGAGACGCTAGGTTACATGCCGTGTCGTCTAGGAACATGTATTCAGAGCAGGGGTTAGATGCATTGATCCGACCAGACTGCGGGCACGTGTGCCACTCGTTAACAGTGGTGTCGAACTGGATACCAGGATCGGCACATGCCCAAGCGGAATATCCAATGTCTTCCCAAAGGTCACGGGCATCAATCGTTTTAGCGACTTTTCCATCTTTGCGCTGGATCAAATCCCAAGACCCATTATCCAATACAGCGTTCAGGAATTCGTTGGTGACGCGGACAGAGTTGTTTGAGTTCTGACCAGAAACCGTCATGTAGGCTTCTGAATCCCAATCCGTATCGTACTCGTTGAACTCAATCGAGTTATAACCTTGTTGTGCAAATTGAATGACCCGTTGAACATAATTCTCGGGGATCATGGCTTTGCGTGCTTCAAGGATCGCACTCTTAAGTGCCGGGTTTTTCTTTGGATCGTAAAGGTCTTCACCTTCGATATCGCTCTCGGTGCAGGCTTTCATGACAGCCGTCATGTTCTTGCTCGCAAGCTTAGAGCCCGCCACCAATGCGGCGACCTTTTGTTCTTCGATCACTTTCCAGTTTACGAATTTCTCAACATCTGGGTGATCAACATCGACCACGACCATTTTCGCAGCACGGCGTGTCGTGCCACCAGACTTGATCGCGCCAGCAGCACGGTCACCGATCTTGAGGAAGCTCATCAATCCGGATGATTTACCACCACCAGAGAGGGGCTCGCCGTCGCCACGGATTTGCGAGAAGTTGGAACCAGTTCCAGACCCATACTTAAACAGCCGTGCTTCGCGAACCCAAAGATCCATGATGCCGCCATCATTGACCAGATCATCCGACACAGACTGAATGAAGCAAGCATGAGGCTGTGGGTGTTCGTAAGATGATTGGGACTGAACCAGTTTACCGGTTTCAAAATCAACGTATGAATGTCCTTGTGCAGGACCGTCGATGCCATAGGCCCAGTGAAGGCCTGTGTTAAACCACTGTGGAGAGTTTGGTGCGCCAGATTGATTGGCCAACATAAAGCGCATTTCATCGAAGTAAGCGCGGGCGTCTTCTTCTGTATCGAAGTAGCCGCCTTTCCAGCCCCAATAGGTCCAAGTGCCAGCCAAGCGGTCGTATACCTGCTTTGCGCTCATCTCGCCAACCATGCGCTCGTCTTCGGGCAATTTGGCCAGGGCGTCTTCGTCAGGTACTTTGCGCCACAACCAAGAAGGGACGACATTTTCCTCAACCGATTTCAAGACAGCAGGGACACCGGCTTTGCGGAAATATTTTTGCGCCAGGACATCACTCGCGACCTGAGAAAACCGTTTAGGCACCTCAACATTGTCTAGCTTAAAGACAACGGACCCGTCTGGATTCCGAATTTCACTCGTGGTCGTACGGAACTCCATGAGGTCGTATGGTGATTGGCCTTCAGTCGTGTAGTGACGCGAAATACGCATTATATCCCCCAAAATGATGGCAAAGGGTTGCAAACAAAATTAAAACAGTGGGTCTAAGCCCCCCGTTGCCCCCTGGCGACGTTTATCGCCGCTCGACGAATCGTGCTATGTGACACAAGATATCGTGCCTGCCCGGGTGCAACGGTCGATATCTAGCCATATGTAGATTTTTGGTTCAACTACATTTCGTAGGTATTTAATCAAAAAACCACAATATTTCGATTGACTTCGAAGGACCCCACGGAATCCCTAGGGTTGCGGGGGACCATAATTTTGATTTTCAGTTCAATTTTTCTGTCATTCGGCAGCAACCAGTTCCGTTCATTTTTTAACCAAAAATGTAGAAAAATTGCCTAGGTCACCGTTTTTCTTGAATAAACAGAGTTAACACTGTTCACAGAGGCTAGATCTTGTGTCGGATCAAATCTCAATGATTACACGAACGATTCGCCGAAAATCATGGATTTAAATATCTGTCGAACTTGGAAAAATTCTGTAGGCAAGAGATCATGCCAGATGTGCCGATTAAGTCTTAGATGACTTGCTGCAATTTGTATGGGGTGCGATATTAGGAACAGAATAAGGCGTTGCACCGAGTCATCGGTTGCGTGATCACCTGAATGGATATGCCATGAATATTGGGACATTGATTTTTACTTGGATGACCGGGCGTCAGGTTGGCACCGACGAATTCGGAAACAAGTACTATGAAAGCCGAAAAGGCGCCAAACTGCATAATCGTCCGCGCCGCTGGTGTTTGTTCAAGGGGGATGCCGAAGCATCAAAGGTACCGCCAGAGTGGCATGCCTGGATTCATCACATGACGCCAGAACCACTTACGGATGCCGCCGCAAAGGCCAAACCGTGGCAAAAAACACATCAGCCAAATTTAACCGGGACCATCCATGCGTACCGACCTAAGGGGCATGACTTCAAAGGTGGTAAACGTGCCGAGGCCACCGGTGACTATGAGGCTTGGTCACCCGAATGAAGACTGAGATGCGGGAAATCACGGTCGGCGCGGCAGTTGTCGCATCAATGCTGGCCATCATGGTTTTTCTGTACACCGGAGCTGAAGACGTTCCCAGTCAAGGAAGCGGCATACGTGTCACTGCGGACTTTAATCGTGTCGATGGCCTGATAGATGGTGACCCCGTTTTCCTTTCTGGGATTCGCGTCGGCACCGTCGAAAAGATGTTCTTGAATAAAAACTATCGCATTGTCGTGGCATTACGCCTTAATGAAGACGTAAAAGTCCCCTTAGATAGTTCAGCTGCAATTCATACCGATGGTCTTTTTGGTGGCAAGTTTATCGTTTTGGAACCCGGCGGCGAAGAAGCACTGATGCAAAACGGAACTAAGATCACCTTTACGCAAGGTGCAGTGGTGGTAAGCGAACTCTTGGATTTGATTATTTCCGAAGGTAAAGTCAAACGCGCTGCGCAATAAGTAGTCTTATAATTTTAAAGACGAGATGAACCTATGCTAAAGAAAAATGCCGTTGAAACCATTCTAGGCGCCGTCGTTCTGTTGATGGCAGGCACATTCATCAGTTTTGCCATGAATATGGTCGATATCGGAGAAGTCGACGGCTACGAGGTGTCTGCAGCGTTCTTAAAAGTGGGCGGACTGACCGACGGTAGCGATGTGCGGTTGAACGGGGTGAAAATTGGCCCCGTTTCTGATTTGACCCTCGACTATGAGACATATGACGCCGTGGTGAAGATGTCGATCCGCTCTGATATTAAATTGCCCGTGGATAGTGTCGCCAGTATTGGTAGTTCTGGTATCATCGGTGGAAAATTCGTCGCCATTCGTCCAGGCGGAGAAAAAGATGTGGTCTCCAAGGGGGGCGCACTGACCAAAACCGAAGATTTCAAATCGCTTGAGGATCAAGTCGGTGAGATTATCTTCCTCGCGACCGGCGGTTGACGCGTCCGGCAGGACGTCTCGTCATATTGCCCGCCAGATTAACTCCATGATCAAAGCATTTTTTAAACCCATTACATTCGCGGTTTTGTTCACAGCAATTTGCAGCGCTTCTGCACCTGCTATGGCTGATCCCCACGCCGTGGCTGTTTTGCAATCTTTGGATAAGGTGACGGCCCGGGTTTCGACCGTCACGGTCCCTGTGGGACGCACGGCGAAATTTGGCACGTTGTTTATCAAAGTTTATAAATGCGATAAGCGACCACCCGAAGAAACCCCAGAAAGTGCTGCATTTCTTGATATCACGGAACGCAACACTGATGGCCAATCGGTAAGAGTGTTCACCGGTTGGATGTTCGCATCATCCCCAGCGCTAAATGCCTTAGAGCATCCGGTCTATGACGTCTGGGTCATCAATTGCAAAGAACCGATCGAACCCGCCAACTAAACTGACAATTATTAGGCGGGAAGGATAGGGCTGCGGCTTGATTCTTCGAACATGCGTTCGAGTTCTTCCATAACCGTCTCGTCGTCAATGAACTGTGCCAAGTGACCATGCCCGGCCAATGCTGCATCCAGCTTTTGTTGAAAATCACGAGCAGGGATTTCAATCGCCCCGAACCGGGTCAGATGATCCGTGATGAATTGCGTATCCAGCATTTTGAAACGCCCAATGCGCAGTCGCGCAATCAAGTGCATCAACGCAACCTTGGATGCGTCGGTGCGGCGGGAAAACATACTCTCGCCAAAAAAGACGCCACCCAACGCGATGCCATATAAGCCACCGGCAAGCCCGTCGGCATCCCAGCTTTCAATGCTAAACGCGAAACCCATATTATGCAGTTCGTTAACTGCGCGCTCTATCTGATCGTTAATCCACGTTTCATTTCGACCACGCGTTCGCCTAGCGCATTCTTCGACAACATCGGCGAATGCCGAATTACAACGGATACTAAATTTCTGCTGGCGGAGTTTTTTCTTTAAACTGCGAGGGATATGAACGCCATCAAGCGGTAAAATACCTCGACTTCGAGGGTCTATCCACGAAATGGTATGGGCGCTTCGGCTCTCGGCCATCGGGAATACGCCGATGGTATAGGCACGGAGCAAAAGCTCCGGCGATAGGTCGTTATCATCTGCGTCGCGGTTACTCATACGTTCACTCAGAACCTAATCGCGCGTTTTCTTCTCCAAGTATTCTTCCAACCAATGGATATCATAGGCGCCATTGATGAAGTCTTCATTCAGTATCAATTCTTGATGCAATGGGACCGTCGTCTTAATGCCATCAATAACAAATTCTGTTAGGGAACGGCGTAGACGCATCAAGCACTCGGCGCGCGTGTTCCCATGGACAATGAGCTTGGCAATCATGCTGTCGTAATGCGACGGCACCTTGTATCCTGAATAAAGGCCACTATCGACACGAACGCCCAAGCCGCCTGGTGCATGGTATTCGTTTACCTTGCCGGGTGAGGGGACAAAAGTGAATGGGTCTTCGGCATTGATTCTGCATTCGATGGCATGACCGCTGAGTTTAATATCTTCTTGCTTAAAACTAAGTGGGCGGCCGTCAGCGACCCTGATCATTTCACGAACCAGATCGATACCTGTCACGGCCTCGGTCACGGGATGCTCAACCTGAAGACGTGTGTTCATTTCAATGAAAAAGAACTCGCCATTCTCGTACAGGAATTCAACTGTACCAGCAGATCTGTACCCAAGTTTCTTAACAGCCTCGGCGACGACCGTACCGATCTCGTCACGTTCTGACCCATTCAGGGCAGGGGATGGGGACTCTTCCAAAATTTTCTGATGTCGACGCTGAAGTGAACAATCACGCTCACCCAAATGGACAACGTTGCCTTCACTATCGGCCATGACTTGAACTTCGATATGACGCGGACGATCCAAATACCGTTCCATATAAACGGCACCGTTGCCAAAGGCTGCTTCGGCCTCTTGGCCAGCCATTTCAAATGCACTGGTCAGTTCAGACGCATTCTTGGCGACTTTCATGCCGCGACCACCGCCACCGGCAGATGCTTTGATTATCACCGGGAAGCCAATCTTTTCTGCCCACGCCTTGGCATCATCGGCATCCATTATTTCGCCATCTGAACCCGGAACAACGGGGATGCCCGAATCCTTTGCAGCTTGTTTGGCCGCAATCTTATCGCCCATCAGGCGAATATGGTCAGGGGATGGACCGACAAAAGCGATCCCATGCTCTTCGACCATTTGGGCAAAGTCGGCATTTTCGGACAAGAAACCATATCCAGGATGAATAGCATCTGCACCCGTGATGGAAGCAGCGGACAAAATAGCAGTCGTACTAAGATAACTATCGCGCGCGGCAGGCGGGCCAATGCAGACGCTTTCATCAGCAAGTCTAACGTGCATCGCATTTGCGTCAGCTGTCGAATGAACCGCAACAGACTTAATCCCCATTTCGCGACAAGCGCGCAGGATACGAAGTGCGATCTCGCCTCGGTTCGCGATCAGGAGTTTTTCAATCATCCGGGCAAACGACTTATTCGATGATGACTAACGGCTCGCCAAACTCAACTGGCGTGCCGTCTTCAACAAGAATGCGGGACACAGTCCCAGATTTATGAGCCGTAATCGGGTTGAACACTTTCATCGCTTCGATCAACAAAACAGTGTCACCTTCTTTTACGTTATCTCCCACAGAGCAGAATGGTGGGGTTGCCGGATCAGAAGACATGTAGCACACACCAACCATAGGCGACGTCACAGCACCTGGATGCGATGCTATGTCCTCAACCACTGGTGCAGTAGGGGCCGCTGGTGCAGACGCAGCAGGCGCCGCTGCGGGTGCGGATGACGCCATGACAGTCGTGCCACCTTTTGCGACTCTGATTTTGCTATCGCCTTCTTGGACTTCAATCTCGCCCAAGCCCGTATCATCGAGCAGACTGGCCAATTGACGAATTAAGCCTTCGTCGACGGTCAGTCGGGGTTTTGTTTCTTTTGCCATGTGTTTTTAGTCTCCCCGCGTTAATCGCGCTGCAATGGCGTCGAGTGCCAGCGTGTATCCAATAGACCCTAAGCCGCAAATCATTCCATCTGCCGCCCGCGATACATAGGACTTATGGCGAAAGGATTCACGCTGATGAATGTTCGATAAATGCACCTCAATAATCCGACAATCACATGTATTCAACGCATCCAGAATCGCAACAGATGTATGCGTGTAAGCCGCTGCATTGATGATGATGCCGACCGCGTTATCTTTGGCTTCTTGAATCCATGTCACCAATTCGCCTTCGATGTTGGATTGCTTGAAAACAACGGATAGCCCCAATGCGTCCGCTTTTTGCGCACACAGTTGTTGGATATCCGACAAAGTCTCGGATCCATATATTTCAGGCTCTCTTGTGCCCAACAAATTCAAGTTGGGCCCGTTCAAAATCGCTACTGTTTTTGTCATATTACGGTCGGGTCCGATATCGCCGAGTTGGCAATTGATTCGCATAACGTATATCACGTGGGGTCATAGCTTAAACAGGACGATTTATCCCGATTTGTCGCGTTGAAAGCCGGGCGCTATCTGCCCATACTTATGCAAAGAGTTTAAGGACAACTGCCATGAAGATTACGATCAACGGAGAAACCCAAGATTTCGGTACAGAAATGACCGTTCACGACTTGCTAGTCAGCATTGGCGTGGATCCCAAAAAGGTCGCTGTGGAGCGGAATTTGGAGATCGTACCGAAATCATCTTACGAGTCAGTCGGACTTGGTGATGGTGATCGCTTGGAAATCGTACATTTCATCGGCGGCGGCGCGCCCGATTCTGTTACTCAAATCAAAGACGATCCGCTTGTTGTCGCGGGGCAAACTTTCAGGTCACGGTTGATCATCGGTACCGGTAAGTACGAATCGTACGAGCTTAATCGCTTGGCTTGCGAAGCCGCAGACGTCGACATGGTCACGGTGGCAGTTCGCCGCGTTAACCTGACCGATCCTGATCAACCGTTGTTGATCGATTATATCGATCCAAAAAAATACACGTACCTACCCAATACGGCGGGCTGTTTCACAACAGATGATGCTGTTCGCACCCTAAGGCTTGCACGCGAAGCTGGCGGCTGGGATCTCGTCAAATTAGAAATCTTGGGCGAAGCACGGACGCTGTATCCCATGATGCCCGAAACCATTGAGGCCACGGCCAAACTGACTGATGAAGGTTTCAAGGTCATGGCGTATTGTTCTGACGATCCAATCTTATGTAAACGGGTTGAAGAAGCGGGCGCTGTCGCCATCATGCCACTGGGTGCGCCGATCGGTTCGGGCCTCGGCATTCAGAATCCGGTAAACACGCGATTGATCATCGAGCAAACCGAAGTTCCCGTAATCGTGGATGCCGGTGTTGGCACCGCATCCGATGCGGCCATCGCCATGGAATTAGGCTGTGATGGGGTGTTGATGAATACCGCCATTGCCGAAGCCAAGGACCCGATCCTGATGGCGAGGGCAATGAAGGCAGCCGTAGAAGCTGGGCGCCTGGCATATCTGGCAGGGCGCATGCCCAAGAAAATGTACGCCGATCCGTCGTCGCCTTTGCACGGCCTTATCTAGCACTCAACGGTCGGCATTTCGGTTGGTTGAAAAGGACCAACAATGGCGCGCACAAAAGAATTCGACGTCGATCATGCTCTTGATCAGGCAATGGATATATTCTGGAGCCAAGGATACACCGCAACATCGTTGAGTGATCTCATCTTGGCGATGGATATTTCCAAATCCAGTTTCTATGCGACGTTCGGATCGAAACACGACCTGTTCATTTCAACCATTGATCGCTACGTCGCATCCGTCACATCGCAAATTGTCGATGCGGCCAAGATGGATGCACCCGCCCGAAAAATCATCAGGGCGCTGTTTGATCGCGCGGTTGAGCGAATGTTAAAACTCGAAAGCCGCCGCGGGTGCTATCTGAACAATTGTGCCATCGAGGTATCACGCACTGATGTTGATGCTGCGAAAGCCGTCGCACAAGGTTTGGAAATCATGGAAGGCGCTTTTCTTGAACTTGTGACCCGCGGTCAACGCGAGGGGGGAATTGGCGTTCGCCATGATGCCCGCGCGATTGCAAGGTATTTGACGGCCACCGTGAACGGTATATTGGTGTTGGGCAAAGCCAACCCTGATGCGGATAAACTATATGATATCGCTGACGTCGCGATGAGTGCGCTGGACTAATTCAGTTAAGCTGCCGAGACAATCTCGTTAATTGCCTGAAGCGTCGTATCGATATCGGCTTTGCTGACATCCAGATGTGTCACAGCGCGCATTCGTGTTTCCGATAAGGCACCTATTCTGATCCCGCGCTCTAGCAACAGCACAGCTAATGCAGGAGCTGATAAGTTACTTACCGTGACATCATAGAATACCAGGTTGGTTTCACAGATGTCATTTTGAAGGTTGATTCCTGAAATGTTTGCCAATCCCGCGTGCAGGCGTGCAGCGTTGGCGTGATCGTCTGCCAATCTCTCAACATGGTGATCAAGGGCATAAAGGCACGCCGATGTCACAATTCCAGATTGCCGCAACGCGCCACCAAACTGATGTTTGGTCCGAAATGCTTCGTCGATGAAATCCGCTGGGCCTGCCAAGACACCACCAATGGGGCATCCCAGCCCCTTTGAGAAATCGATCCAAACACTATCGACATGTTTAGTGAAATCCCGCGTAGGAATGCCACTGGCAACGACGGCGTTTAGTAGACGAGCGCCATCCATATGCACTTTGATATCTGCTGCATGCGCCATTTCGGAGATCGCCTGAATTTTATCTAGCGGCCAAACGCAGCCGCCGCCAAGATTCGTTGTGTTTTCAATGTTCACAATGCGGGGACGTGGCGCATGACGGCCAAAACTATGGGTAGCAGATTCAAACTGTTCAGGACTGAAAATACCGTTGGGGCTATCCAACTGTTTGATCATCAAACCCGATAGCGCCGCAGGCCCACCTGTTTCGAACAGCAACGCATGGCCTGTTTTATCCATGATGATTTCATCACCCTGGCGTCCCCAGACACGATAGGCGATTTCATTGCACATGGAACCGGATGGTAAAAACACAGCCGCTTCTTTGCCCAGCATATCGGCAACGCGTTCTTGAAGTGCATTCGTTGTCGGATCTTCTAGGGCTTGTTCATTTCCGCACTCAGCATTGGCAATAGCTTTGCGCATACCTGGGGTTGGGCGTGTGTTAGTATCAGAATAAAGATCAATTGAAATACGCTTGGCGATCGCAACGGCTTCACGTGCGTTCGCAGCAAGATCGACTTTCATCGCTGAACCTCAAATTACTTTTTGGGGAGTTCGACTTTTTGTGTCAGGAATGCTGGCATTCCGTCGCCCCATCCAGATTCATTCTCGGCGATCATACCGATATCCTGCTGGCCACGATCCTGACGGGATCGTTTAGGACGCTCGCCACGTTGTGCACGTGGTTTCGATTCCTTGGCGTCTTCAGGCTTGGCTGATGGCGCAGGCTGTTCTTTGGCAGGCACATTATCGTTATCTTTTTTCCGAGAGCGCGTGCGTCTTTTTGGTGCTTCTTTTTCTTCAGAAGGCTTGTCATCAGACTTGGTATCTTCGACGACCTCTTTAGGCGCATCGTCCTTAGAAGGGGCTTCTTCTTTTTTATTCTTTGGTGCGTCGACTTTCTTGGCCTCTTCACCCAATGGAGGGATCGGCTTGCCAATTAGTTGTTCAATTCCGCGAATATACTTGGCGTCTTCTTTTGTCGCCAACGTAAAGGCTTTACCAGAACGACCGGCGCGACCTGTACGACCGATGCGGTGGACGTAGTCCTCGGCATGGGTCGGGACGTCAAAGTTAAACACATGCCCAACGCTTGGAATATCCAATCCACGCGCAGCAACGTCAGAGCAAACCAAGATCGACACTTCGCCGTTCTTGAATTTATCCAAGGTATCCATACGCACAGATTGAACCATGTCACCGTGCAGGCGTGCGGTATTCAGTCCATGTTTTTCCAAAGAACGAAAAACAACATCAACATCACGTTTACGGTTACAGAACACCAATGCGTTTTCGAGGTCCGTCTGCTCGGCAATCAAGCTGCGCAATTTGTCGCGCTTGGCCTTTTGGGCTGCACCGGGCTGGCGCGATGCCGCCTGAATGCTGATTAAACCCTGCGTAATGGTGTCAGAAGTAGATGATGGAGCCGAAACCGAAATCTCTTTTGGATTTGATAAGAATTTTTCCGCAAGGCGGCGAATTTCTTTTGGCATCGTTGCCGAGAACAACAACGTCGTGCGCATCGGTGACAACAAGCTGACGATCTTTTCAACATCGGGAATGAACCCCATGTCGAGCATCCGGTCAGCTTCATCAATCACCAGGACTTTGACGTCGGTCAGCAACAAGTGTCCGCGGTCAAAAACATCCAACAATCGACCAGGCGTCGCGATCAATACATCAACGCCACGGTTCAGAACCTTGAGTTGCTCTTCCATCGAAGAGCCACCAATCAGAAGTGCCTTGGAGAGTTTTTGATATTTGCCATAGGTCTCGAAGTTATCGGCAACCTGTGCAGCGAGTTCACGCGTCGGCTCTAGGATCAAGGAACGCGGCATCCGCGCCTTGGCCCGGCCTGATGCCAAGATATCCAGCATCGGTAGCGTGAACGACGCTGTTTTACCTGTACCTGTTTGGGCGCATCCCAAAACATCACGCCCCATAAGAACGACTGGAATCGCACTTTCTTGGATGGGGGTGGGGGTTTCGTATCCTGCTTCGCTAACAGCGCGAAGGAGTTCGTCGCTTAGTCCCAGATCGGAAAATTTCATGTATGAGCTTTTGCTTCGAGGTGTCTGTTTTAAAACGCCGAGTAATTATAGCGTTAGGCCATAAAAAGCCTAGAAAACCTCTGGTTTAATCAATGCGCACGGAGTGTATGGGTTTAAGATGCGGAGTCAACTACTTATGGCTTTTCGTTAGGCTCTCGTTTGATTAGTTTTCAAGCTACCCCGCCCGATGTGGAGACTTAAACGGCATGAAAACGGAAACTGATATCGTATCGCGTGTACTTAGTGGTGAAACACGTGCGATTGCCAGATTAATGTCCAAAGTCGAAGGACGCCCGGACGACTCCGCTGACATGATGGCGGCAATCTATGCAAAAACGGGTCGCGCCCATGTCATTGGACTAACAGGCGTACCGGGTTCTGGGAAATCAACACTGGTGCACGTGATCGCCAAGGAACTTCGCCGTCAGGGCAAAAGTGTGGGAATTGTCGCCATTGATCCATCAAGCCCTTATTCTGGTGGGGCCATACTGGGCGACCGCGTCCGGATGAGTGACCTATCCACCGATGAAGGCGTGTTCATTCGATCGTTAGCAACCCGTGGGGCGTTGGGTGGTTTGGCCCGGGCAGCCTTGGACACCGCCGATATCCTTGATGCTGCAGGTTTCGATGTAATCTTAATTGAAACCGTCGGCGTGGGTCAGGACGAAGTAGATATCGCTGAAAGCGCTGAAACGGTCCTCGTCGTCTCCGCACCCGGCCTCGGTGATGATGTGCAGGCGATTAAGGCGGGTGTGCTTGAAATCGCGGATATCCATGTGGTTTCTAAATGCGACAAAGATGAATCCAGCCGCACGGTCGCAGATTTAAAATCGATGCTAAAATTAGGGTCAGCGGTACGGGATCGCTTTGGGTGGGACGTGCCTGTGCTGCGCACCAGCGCTGAAACGCATTTGGGTATTTCAGAACTGGTTGAGACGTTAGAAAAACATCGTCTGCATTTAGCTGAGTCAGGTGAGCACAGCGTGCGTAAAAAGAAGATACTCTCGAAGCGAATTATCAAAACCGCCGAGGATATGCTGCGTCAGCGACTGGGGCAGGGCGAAGAGCTAGACGCCGCTGTTTCTGAAGTAATGTCAGGTCAAACATCACCCCGACGTGCCGCCGAAACGCTACTGCGCGACTTATAGAAACTTACGATACTTTATGAACGGCGTTTTGTCGCCGACCCGGTCGTATAGCACGCGCGCGTCGCTGTTAAATTCCTGGGTATTCCAATAAACCTCAATGGCATTAGCTTTCATAGCGGCACCATAAACAGCTTCCATCAAAGCGCGACCTGCGCCGCCAATGCGGGCGTTAGGAGAGACAAATAAATCCTGCAAATAGCATTTGGGTCGAACAGTCCATGTGTTCGCGTGATACAGATAATGAACCAATCCGATAAGCTGATTTTTGTCATCAACAGCGACGAAACAAAACAATTCCGGATCATCGATTAATAACCTTTCCCACAATTCGTTGATCTGGGATTGCTGCACCGGGTGCTCATAGAAAGCCAGATACCCCTCCCATAGGGGTTTCCAGCGCTCAAAGTCATCGACTTCTAATTCTCTTATACGAACACCCATCACATGATCCTCTCGTTAAATGTGGATTTTTCATATCTTGATATTGGTCTTATAATAAGTGCCGAATTGAGATATCTCTTAGGGCCATTATAAAAACAGGCGCATCATGCGAACCGATAAATCACCGCTACTGCCGGTCGCCATTAACCGAAATGACGATACGCCACTGCACCGCCAAGTGTTCGATCAGATGCGCGACGCCATTTTGAGCGGGCGTCTGACACCTGGATGGCGCCTGCCATCATCTCGTGCGCTGGCAGGCGAACTCGGCGTATCAAGAAACACGGTCTTAGCGGCTTATGACCAGTTATTCGCAGAAGGCTACATTGAAGGGAAAATTGGCTCTGGGACACGCGTTTCAAAGGTCCTCCCCGAAGAGGTCCTGGCGACCCGCAGCACAGCGCCATCCATCCAAGAAACCCGTAAACAGAATCCTATCCGTTTATCCAAAGTCGCACGATCTTTGATTGATGATCGCCCAAGCCAACGGCAATCGGGCGGTAGCAATGCGTTCCGGCCGGGTGTACCTGAAATCGATCGTTTTCCGTGGCCATTATGGAGCCGGATTTCGGCCAAATTCTGGCGTCATCCCCCACGTGATTTGTTGTCATACGGCGAAGCCGCTGGATATGGTCCCTTACGCTCGGTTATTGCAGATTATCTACGCTCGGTTCGTGGTCTGATTTGCGATGCTGAACAAGTCATCATTACCGCAGGTGCCCAACAAGCCATTGATCTTACCGCGCGTGTCCTGATCGATCCCGGTGACAAGGTTTGGATCGAAGACCCCGGATACGCTGGTATCAGGGGCGTTCTGAAGGCTGCTGGTGCTGAATTGGTTCCGCTTCCTATCGATGCAGACGGTCTCAACGTCGTAAAAGGGCAGTCGATTGCACCGAATGCACGTATGGCCGTGGTCACGCCGTCGCATCAATACCCGCTGGGTGCCGTGATGAGCCTATCGCGACGATTGGAATTATTGGAATGGGCCCGGGAAAACGATGCCTGGATACTAGAAGACGATTACGACAGTGAATATAGATATGGCGGACGCCCACTTTCGGCGTTGCAGGGCTTAGATAACGCAGGACGCGTGATCTATGTCGGCACGTTCTCAAAGGTGCTATTTCCCGGTATTCGCTTGGGGTACATGGTCGTACCACCGGGCTTATCGAAAGATTTTGTCGCGGTCAGGCGATCACTGGATGATCAAACACCCATTGCAATGCAGCCCGTTTTAACGGAATTCATCCAATCCGGTCATTTCGCAGCGCATATCCGGCGAATGCGCACCTTATATGCTGAACGGCAAGGGGTGCTGTTGGATGCGCTGAATAACAAAGTTTCCGACTTGATGTCCGCGTTACCCGATGATGCTGGCATGCATATCGTGGCTGATCTCAACCCAAAACTAAATCTTCGCGATACCGAAATTTCGCAGTTGGCAGCAAAACGTAAGATTACCGTTTATCCCTTAAGCGGGTTTTTCATCGGACCACAGACACGAAATGGTTTGGTGTTTGGTTACGCGGGCGTTGAGGCGAGGGATATCGTTTCTGGCGTTGATATATTATCAAAAGTCATTCGCGAAGTACTCACATGACACTCAAAGAAAAAGCGCTAACCCACTGTTATTAATGAGCTAGCGCTATTCATAAATTAAGTATATTTAGATCAGTCAGTCGCTTTGATCGCGACGTAAGTTCCAGGTGCATCACATAGCGTTTTCAATTTACCGTCGCCTGGCTCACGGGCTTTTACCGTCAATTTACCGGCGTGTGGTTTCAACCATTTATCCCAATCTGTCCACCAAGAACCTTCGTGTTGTTCGGCACCTTCAAGCCAGTGGATCGGGTCAGTTGCTTGATCATCATTGGTCCAATAGCAGTACTTATTTGCGGCTGGTGGGTTCACAACACCAGCGATATGCCCTGAGGCCGACAATACAAAACGGATTGGACCCGAGTAGATTTGCGTCGCTTTGTATGTGGCTTCCCACGGCGCGATATGATCTTCACGTGTCGAGATAATGTATGTTGGTACTTTGATTTTACTAAGATCGATTTTAACGCCATCGATTTCGATCCCGCCGGGCTGAATCAGTTTGTTTTCCAGGTACATGTTGCGCAGATAAAAACTGTGCATCGCCGCTGGCATCCGGGTCGAGTCAGAATTCCAGAACAAAAGATCAAACGGGAAGGGGTCTTTGCCCATCAAATAGTTGTTCACGACAAATGACCAAATCAGATCGTTGGCTTTCATCATGTTGAACGTTCCGGCCATTTCCCGACCTTCGAGATAGCCGCGCTCGTTCATTTTATCTTCAAGCGTGTTCAACGATTCTTCATCGATAAAGACACCCAAGTCTCCTGCTTCTTCGAAATCGACCATGGTCGTAAAGTATGTTGCAGATTTAACTTTGTTTTGTTTCTTAGCAGCCATGTATGCCAGTGCTGTAGCCATTAATGTGCCGCCGATGCAATACCCGACAGCGTTGACTTGATCTTCGCCTGTGGCTTCTTTGATTGCGTCAAATGCAGCCAAAGGGCCCTCGTGCATGTAATCAGCGAAAGATTTCATCGCCAACTCACGGTCGGGGTTCACCCAAGAAATCACAAATACCGTGTTTCCTTGTTCAACAGCCCAACGGATCATCGAATTCTTTTCTCGAAGATCAAGAATGTAGAACTTGTTTATCCATGGTGGGCAGATCAAAAGCGGCGTTTTCGACACTTTTGGGGTTGTCGGCGTGTATTGGATAAGTTCCATCAAATCGTTACGAAAGACGACCTTACCTGGCGTCGTCGCAACGTTCTTGCCGACTTCGAACGCATCTTCGTCGGTCATGCTGATACGTAGGTTGCCGTTACCTTTTTCCATATCCTCAAGCAGGTTCCGGAGGCCGTTCACCAGATTCTCACCACCAGATTCAACTGTTGTCTTTAGAACTTCTGGGTTCGTCATCACAAAATTGGTCGGTGAGAGGGCATCAGTGTATTGCTTCGTAAAGAAATCGACCTTTTTCTGGGTTTTGTCGTCCAGGCCTTCGACGTCGCTGACGGTGGTTTGCATCCAGTTTGAGGTCAGCAAATACGATTGCTTGATGTAATCGAAGACTTCGTTTTCCCAACCTTCGCCTTTGAATCGGCGATCATCATGCTCTGGTTCAGCAACAGGTTGTGTTTCTTGGCCCATCATGCGGTTCGCAGTGTTCTGCCAAAGCTGCATGTAGTCCTGCCAAAGGTTCATGTTGGCTTCGACCAGCTTATGAGGATTTGTCATCATCTTTGATGTCATTTCCATGAATGCAGAAGCCACATTCATGGGATCTTCCATCCCAACAGAATTTGGCCGAGACATATCCCCGTTTCGCGCCATAAAATCTTTGATCAATCGTTGAGAACGCTCAGCAATGTCTACCATCGTCTCGGAAACTTGGGTCTCATCAAGTTCTTCTATTTTTTGCTTTGATTGATCGGCCACAATTTCACCTCTAAAACATACGGAAATTTGTTAAACTGCTTGGGAATACCGTCACATCCAATAAAAATTGGTGCGGTGCAGCATAATTCAGAAAGTTTGTAAACATTTAACCTGCATGGGGCAATGTAAAATCTTGCGGTTAGTCATTATAACGTCTTGAATAGGGGCTTAAGATTCGAAAGGGTGTATAAGCTCTTCGATTAGGCGGCTGGGATAACGAGGACCCGATGAGTTTGTTTGAAAAAGAAATATCGATTGAGCATCGCTCGGTTGGGCTGTCACAACGCTTTCGTGCAGTAACACCCGCTGTTGCATTGTGTGTTTTACTCGCGGGTTGTTCCCAAGTACCGGACGCCATTAATCCTGTTGCTTGGTATGATGCCGTTGCGGGAAATGACGAGGCTGAGGCAACTGACCCGGCAAACGAGCTTGAAGCAGGTCGCACCGCGCCACCTCCTGGTTCTTCAGATGGGTTTCCAAATCTCTCTCGTGTGGATCAGCAAAATGCCGCGCGACAGGGCTTAGCAGCTGATACGCAAAGTCGTAAGTATTCCGAAAGCGTATCGCGCCAAGGATCATCAGGGGCTACAGATTCGCTTTACGCCGAAGATAAACCACCCGAAGCACCCAAAGTTGAAGCTCAGCAAATTGCCCCTGCTCCTCAACCCAAGGTACCTGTTACAACAGCCGCAGCTGATCCCGCACCCACGCCGAGCTCAGATAATCGCGTTAAATTAACGCCACCAGCGCGGCCTCAGGCACCCAGTGCGACACAAACAGCTGCTGTACCAGAATCCAATGATTACTCTGTCGACCCCGCCATGGGCCAACGCCTGGCGCAACAACTCGCAGAAATTCGTGCACGGGCTGCAGACCAAGGATCACTTTTGCCATCGAACCTCTCAACAGGTGGGCAAGGCTCACCTACAATTGTGATTTATTCTGGGGGTATTGAAACATCACAACCAATTGGTGGGGGGCTATCCAACGTTGTGACCAGAGGCGCTCTTCCTGGCGGGCAAGTGTTGAACAATGGTGCATTACCGTTGCCGTCTGGTTCAACACGGGTCGCAACAATACAATTCCCGAATGGATCTGCGGCGCTTAGTTCACATGATCGGAAAATTCTGTCGGACGTTGCAAGGCTACAAAAGCAAAGTAACGGCGTTATCCGCATCGTCGGCCACGCAAGCCTTCGGACCCGCAACATGGATCCATCACAGCATGCGATCACCAATCTAAAAGTTTCCGAGAAACGCGCCAATCGTGTCGCAAACATTTTGCGTCAAATGGGTGTATCTTCAAATCAGGTCTTGGTCGCTGCTGTTGGAGATAACGAGCCGGTTTTCCTCGAAGTCATGCCATCTGGTGAGGCGGGCAACCGACGCGCTGAGATTTACCTCACGAACTAATACAACATTAATTGTACTTTGTTCGCTGCGGTCCTTTCT
>ENA-UOXV01000683-UOXV01000683.1-marine-metagenome-genome-assembly--contig:-NODE-683-length-49279-cov-53.981086_pt1 | contig 49279 bp, 33 predicted proteins | sample MGYA00238165_ERZ766961 | MGnify/ENA primary metagenome ERZ766961 (study PRJEB28924, sample SAMN03173240) | marine metagenome | biome: Marine; feature: Water; material: Subsurface seawater | place: North... | reverse complement strand
TCTCTGAAGCTGGGTGCGTCCAAAGGGTTTCGTCTATAAAATGATACCTGTATTGCCGAGCCGGTAGTCCAGTTGCACGATCCACAATTCCCTCATCTACTCGACGAATAAACTTTTCTTCCGTTTGGGGATCCAGCCATCCCACCATCGGCATTCCAGAGAAATCCTCCAATTGCTCCGAGCTAACTCCGTGTAATGGACTATCATCATCAACCATACTAAATGGTTGAACCGCAAGAGGCTCCACTTTTTTTAATGCGATTTCATTCGAGCTCAGTTGTGAGAAATAAAAGAAAAACGCGACCGCAGCGGCAATTCCTATACCCGGTATTGTCCAGGCTAAGATTTTGGTAAAAGAGGACTTTACGATCGATTGTTCCGCCTGATCGTGGAGATGGCACATCGCAACCGATCCTGCTTCTCCCAGTGCGTCCTCGATCTGTTTTGTAAATTCATCGGTGGGAGGACGGGGAGAAAGCGAGGAGAGTTCCTTTTCTAATTTTTCGAAATCGTTCATCGATTTGGAGTGGTTCCGCTTTCTAATTCCTGCGGAACGGAATCTTTTAATTTCTGCAAGGCATAGCGATAACGGGAAGCAACAGTATTTAAAGACAGATCCAAGGTGCGGCTAATTTCGTCAAATGTGAGATCTCCCCAAATTTTAAGCATTAACACCTCACTTTGTTCTTTGGGCAGTCTTTCAATCGCACGAAGGAGTGCCTGCTTTCGTTCGTCTTTTTCCAAATTTCGTTCGAAAGAGGTAGAGAGTGGAGAATCGAGAATGACTTTTTCCTCCCGAATACGACGCCTGTCAATACTGCGTGCCCAATCAATTGCCAGCCTGCGAATGGCTCGATACACCAGGCCGGGGGAAACTTCTCCGGTGTGCCCATATAATCGCCAGATTCTAACAAATGCCTCCTGGACCAAATCTTCTGCATCATCTGGATAACGGGCTTGCTGACGAGCAAACAGAACTAATTTACCACCATGCTTGGCAAACCATTTCTTCCATATCGGTTCTGAGATATTCATTACTTTCAATAAACGAGCGAAACCAGAAAATTGATTTGTTTAATAATGTTCAAAATCATTTGTTCCACAAACTTAATCCTGTCGTTTATTCCATTGTTTGTTTTCGAATGCAAAAAATTACTCACTTGATAATGAATGGAATTTATAAAAACTTAGTAGTAAGGATGAAGTGAGGCTTTTTATACATTTTTTAAAGTTCACGAAAATTGGCATCATAGATGCAATACTATTTTTAAAGGGCAGGATAACCGTTACGGTTAACAAAAATTAATGTGCGACTCTGGGCGGGGTCGCACATTTTTTTTGTCCACAAAAATAATTTGATCCATCTTGGTTTAAGGAACGAGTAAACTTGTCTTTAAAATGGGGCTGCGGTATGCCTAGATTATTTGTATTAATCCAATAATATATGAAACTCTTGCATAATATTGAACTTGCCTACTGCACCAATGTTCACCGAGGCAGTACATGGGTGGAAACTTTCCACGCCTTGGAAAACTATGTTTTACAAGTGAAGAATTTAGTCTGTCCGGATAAGCCATTTGCAATTGGGTTACGCCTGGGTGCAACGGCCGCTCAATCGCTTGCCGATCCCAAAACATTACTCTCCTTCCAAAATTGGCTTGAAAAAAAGAACTGCTATATTTTTACGATTAATGGTTTCCCATATGGCGAATTCCATGGCACCCGGGTAAAAGAACAGGTCTATCGACCGGACTGGACCGATCCGGATCGCCTGGATTACACTTTACTTCTTTTTGAAATTCTCGAGCAATTATTGCAACCGGGCGAAGAAGGAAGCGTCAGTACGCTGCCAGGATCTTTTAAAGAATTTCATGCCCCTGGAAAAATTCCTGAAGCCGTGTTTGAAAATATTAACCGTTGTGCACTGGGGATTGAGAAAATCAGACAAAAAAAAGGACTGGATCTCCACCTTGGACTCGAGCCCGAACCACTTGGCTCCTTTGAAACGACGGAAGAAACTCTTTCTTTTTTTGACCAGCTGCATGGATTTGCTCAATCTCCCCATTTAAAAGAAACCGTTGGAGTGAACTATGATTGTTGTCACTTGGCCGTGGAATATGAGGATGCGCAGGAAGGACTCAATCAATTAGCGGAAGCGGAAATTCGCCTAAGTAAGTTACATTTAAGTTCTGCCTTGCGGGCGGAACCAAGTACGAAAAACCTTCAGTTGCTCCATTCATTCGTCGAAGAGGTTTACCTCCATCAAGTGGTGGTGGGAAAAAAGGGAAAAATTTTACAACGCCATAAGGACCTCGATCTTGCCTTGGCACATGCTAATTCTGGAAACCAGGAACTGGGAGATGAATGGCGAATTCATTTTCATGTTCCATTACATACTTCTCCCAGCTCGACCTTGCATGATACCAAGCAACATGTTCTCGATACCCTGGACTGGTTGGCAAGAAACCCAAACGCGTGCAGGCATTTGGAAATGGAAACCTACACATGGGAAGTTCTCCCCACTGAACTACAATCGGTTGAGGTTGTGGAACAGATTGCCAAAGAATATGAATGGACCTTAAATGCACTTTCCCAACGCGGATTAGCCAACGGGGAACCATCCACTTCATAACAGACCGCAAGGGTACAAATTGATGAAATCCTTTCTGCACCAAGCTTTTACCTTAGCCAGAGTATCGAACTTACCGACTGTCTGGACTAATGTCCTGGCGGCGTGGGCAATCAATGCGACTGCCAGTTCAACATTTAAAATCATGCCAGAAGTTTGTGATTTTGCTTTTTTTGACTGGAACACTTTTGTCTACTTACTCATCGGTTCGAGCCTAATTTATGCAGGGGGTTGCACATTGAATGATGCCTTTGATCAAGATTTCGACCAAGCGCACAACCCCAAACGCCCATTGCCAAGCGGTTCCATATCAGCCCAGACCGTTTGGATTCTCGGCAGCCTGGAGCTCATCCTGGGAGGGGTTCTTTTAGTAACGGTAGCGGGGTGTGAAAAGACCTGGGTATTCGCTCTGATTGCTTCCGTACTTTTTTATGATTACATTCATAAAAAATGGGCCGGGGGAATTATAATCATGGGAGGATGCCGATTTTTTCTCTGGCTTGTCGCGGCAACCGCAGCAGGAAAATCTGAACTTGCACCCCAAAGCTTGATTTGGGCATCTGTTCTTGCCTCCTATATTATTGGAATAAGTTGGTTCGCTCGGGGAGAATCCCAAAAGAAAACAGAGCCGGTTCAATACTCAATAATCCTGCTCTTTTCCACCCCACTGATCGCCCTCGCTCTTTTGGTATATTGGAATCAACTCGATCCCATTCGAGTATTTCTATGCAACCTGACCGGTCTGTTGGTTGCGTGGATTGCCTTTAGTTCAATCTTACTGATGAGAGAGGAGAAAAAGGGGGCCATCGGGAAGGGTGTTTCTCGCTTGCTTGCAGGGATTTGTGCATTGGATGCAACCGCCCTGTCATTCTATGCACCAAGCCTGATTGCGCCCTGTCTCTGTTGTTTATCGATCGCTGTATTAATGCAAAAGAAGTTTGCGGCGACATGATAGTCTGAATAGATTTTCAAGCATGAATTCATCCTACTCATACATTCGAAAAAACATTCGCCTGGAATGTTCGCATAAGGTGTATTTTACCAAAGGATCATTTTCTACCAAAAATGATACTTTAGCCGAGATCCTTCAACCCCATCGAGAAGGTATTAAAACCAAGGCATTGGTTTTTGTGGATGAAGGAATAATCGATGGTAATCCCAATTTACTTGAACATATTGCAAGTTATTTCCGCTCGCGGGAAGATCGTATTAACTTAGTGTGTTCGCCCCAGTTCATTCAAGGGGGAGAACCGGCAAAGAATGATTGGTCTTTGGTGGAGAAAATATGGGAATTACTAAACCGGTATTCCATGTGCCGACATTCCTATGTGATCGTGATTGGAGGGGGTGCCGCACTTGACTTGGTTGGGTTTGCTGCCTCCACAGCACACCGCGGGGTTCGTCTGGTACGATTTCCCACCACAACACTGAGCCAGGGAGATGGTGGAGTCGGGGTGAAAAATGGAGTTAATTATTTTGGAAAAAAGAATTGGATTGGTACCTTTTCTGTTCCGGAGGCAGTGGTAAATGATTTTAACTTTCTCCTGGGACTACCCCACTCCCAAAAACGAGCAGGTTATGTGGAAGCGATCAAAGTAGCGTTAATACGAGACCGGTCATTTTTTGAATTTATTGAAGAAAATGCAGAAAATCTTTCTTCTTTTAATGAAAACCTTCTCGAACAAGTGATCAAAAAGAGTGCGGCTCTCCATCTCGATCATATTGCCAGTTCGGGCGACCCTTTTGAAAAAGGCTCCGCCCGACCACTCGACTTTGGACACTGGGTCGCCCATAAGCTCGAACAAATATCCGACTTTAAAATTGGCCACGGAGAAGCCGTTGCAATTGGATTGGCAGTCGATTTGACTTATTCCGCGCTGGTGGGATTAGTTAAAGCTAAAACTACCGAGCGCATTTTATGCCTTTTGGAAACACTCGGTTTTCCCCTCTACCACGATCTCTTAAATGAGATTTCCGCGAATGGAAATCGAGTCATTCTTGAGGGTCTCGAGGAGTTTCGTGAACACTTGGGAGGTGAACTTACGATTACTTTAATCCAGGGAATTGGCGAGGGGATTGAAGTCCATGCGATGGATCGTAAGATCATTCTTGATGCCGTCCGCGATTTAAATAATCGCCACATAGCCCTACGAAATGCCTGATGAATAGCACGACCAAGAACAGCCCCCGGACGGCTGTTCTTAATCTGGTTGGACTTTGTGGCAGGCACCTCGGGAAACACACACCAAACCTAGTTGCCTTTGCAGAAAAGCACAAAGGCTATCAGGTCATTGAACCCGTCCTGCCTGCCCTGACCTGTTCGGCTCAATCGACCTACCTTACCGGTAAGCTTCCAAAAAGTCATGGAATTGTAGCCAATGGTTGGTACGACCGGGAATTAAATGAGCACCATTTTTGGAAACAGTCCAATCGTTTAGTAAAAGGTAAAAAAATATGGGATATACTTCGGGAAGAAAATCCGGGGTTTTCATGTGCGAACCTATTTTGGTGGTATAACATGCATTCCTCCGTGGATTATGCGATCACACCCCGCCCCCTATACCGGGCAGATGGACTGAAAACTTTTGATATTCATACCCAACCCATGAACCTTCGAGAAAAGATCAAGGCGGACTTGGGCGAATTTCCATTTCATGGATTCTGGGGACCGCGTGCCGGGATTGATTCTTCCAATTGGATCGCCGAGTCGGCCAAATGGACAGAAGAAAAAAACACCCCCGATCTATCACTCGTTTATTTACCCCACCTCGATTATGATCTCCAACGCTTAGGCCCGAACGATCCTAGTATTGCCACTGCACTGCGCGATTTAGATCGAGTGGCGGGAGATTTAATTTCTTTTTATGAAAAGAAGGGCATTCAAGTACTCCTGCTTTCTGAATATGGAATTTCGGAAGTAAACCATGTAATCTACCCCAATCGTGAATTCCGAAAAAAAGGATGGCTCAGTATTAAAGATGAACTCGGACTGGAATATCTTGATTGTGGCGGTTCGAAGGCTTTTGCTATTACCGACCATCAGGTCGTCCATGTATACCTTTCCGATCAATCCAGTTCATTTCGAAACGAAGTCCGTTCCTGTCTTGAAAACATGGAGGGTGTGGACCGCGTCCTCGATTTGGAATCAAAAAAAGAAATCGGACTCAATCACGAGCGAGCGGGTGACCTCGTGGCGTTTTCCAACGAAAACTCCTGGTTTGCTTATTACCATTGGGAAGACGATGCCCTTGCTCCAGATTTTGCACGGTGTATCGATGTCCATCGAAAATATGGGTATGATCCAGCCGAACTTTTTGTGGATCCGACTCTCTTCTTTCCCTCCCTTCAAGTTGCCCGGAAATTACTAGGGAAAAAATTGGGGTTCCGGACTAACATGAATCTCATTCCACTCGATGCAAGCCTGGTCAAAGGAAGTCATGGCACACGGACGAAAGATGCTCTTGATTGGCCGATTATTTTAGGTCATGGAATCAAACCATCCAGTTCTCCCCTTCAGTCTACTGAGGTCATGAATTGTATGTTGAGACTTTGTAAGGCGGAAAGATAATAAGTCCTTCATATTTTACATAAAAAAGGCAATTTTGTGATTGCTACTCAAAATTATGTAATCAAAAACGAAATATTATCTTATTTTTCCGCTTTTCTTAATTCGAACCAAAATCTCACATGAGCCCAGCCAAAAAAAAACCGATTAATGATGAAGAAATGGCCCAAAAACTGGTGCTTGCCTACGAAAAAATAAAAGCCCAGGTCCACCAGGTAATCGTCGGTCAGGATGCGGTCCTTGATCAACTATTAATCGCTATGCTCGCCCGGGGACATTGCCTGTTGGAAGGTGTACCTGGACTTGCAAAGACCCTAATGATCCGCTCACTCGCTCAGGCAATTGAACTGAGCTTCCGGAGAATTCAGTTTACTCCCGATCTGATGCCTGCCGATATTACAGGAACTGATATTATACAGGAGGATAAAAAGACCGGACATCGCGAACTGGTTTTTGATAAAGGACCCATTTTTAGTCAAATCATTCTAGCCGATGAGATTAACCGGACACCTCCTAAAACTCAGGCTGCATTGCTGGAAGCGATGCAGGAACACGATGTGACAGTGGGGGGTAAAACTTATCATTTGGAGGAGCCCTTTTTTGTACTGGCAACCCAAAACCCGATTGAACAGGAAGGCACCTATCCACTCCCTGAAGCACAACGCGATCGATTTTTATTCCAGATCATTGTGGATTATCCGACCCGTGAAGAAGAAAGGCAAATTGTAGAACAAACCACTTCCACATTTGAATCAAAACTGGAACCGGTGATTGATGGACCCTCTTTAATCGAGTGCCAGGAAACCGTACGAAAAGTTCCGGTTCCGGATCATGTTTACGACTTCGTACTTGAACTGGTTCGCGGTGCACGGCCCAAGGAAGAAAACGCAGCAGGCTGGGTTAAGGATTTGATTGATTGGGGGCCCGGTCCCCGTGCATGCCAACAACTCATACTCGGTGCAAAAGTCCGGGCATTACTAAATGGACGTTTTCATGCCAAGATTGAAGATGTAACTGCCTTGGCACATCCTGTATTACGGCATCGAATTGTTCCCACTTTTAATGCCGAAGCAGAGGGAATAAGCGTGGATTCATTGATCGACCGACTTATTGAAGAAGTACCGACAAAGAAAGAAGCCGTTTTATAGTCCTCTCTTTGCACTCCAAGTTACTCTAGATGGCCGGCACATCCGACTTTCTTGACCCCCAGGAACTTTCCCTCCTCGCCAAGCATCAGGTGCTTGCCAAACGAGTGGTGGAAGGGTTCTGTTCCGGACTTCACCGCTCCCCACACAAAGGATTCAGTGTTGAATTTAAACAACACCGGGCCTACACACCCGGGGATGAAATCCGCCGTTTAGACTGGAAAGTATTTGGAAAAACAGACCGTTTTTTCATTCGTGAATATGAAGAGGAAACTAACCTCAGGTGTAACATGCTACTCGATGCAAGCGGATCGATGGGATACAAGGGCGACCGGGCGATCAGCCAAACCAAGCTGGATTATGCATCCCGGATGGCCGCCTGCCTCGCTTATTTAATCCTCAGGCAAACCGATAGCGTAGGACTTACTGTTTTTGATGAAAAAGTCCGGTCCCAACTTCCCGTTCGTGGTGGTCCTTCCCATGTAAAAAATATTATCGATATTCTAGCTTCCACGAAAGTGGGGGGGGAGACTGACCTAGGCTCTGTTTTCCATGAACTCGCCCCAAAAATAAAACGACGTGGATTACTCGTACTCTTTTCGGATTGTTTTGGTGATTTGGAATCCACACTCAAAGGACTTGCCCATTTTCGACATGCTAAACATGACATCGTAATTTTTCAAATTTGGGATCGGGATGAACTTGATTTTCCTTTTCAAAATTGGACACGCTTTGAATGCTTGGAAAAACAGGGCCTCAAGCATACCGTGGATCCAAAACATCTCCGGGAAGCCTATTTAAAAAACCTAGAAGTTTTTCGGGATGGATTAACTAAAGGATGTCATCGAAATCGAATCTCTTTGGTACCCATGGTTACCGACCAACCCTATACCGATGGACTGGGGGCGTTTCTTGCCGCTCGAAATAAAATTAGAAGGCCAGGTAGAATATGACTTTCCTCAATGGAATTCTCGCTTTTGGAGCAATTGCGGCACTGGTTCCTTTACTCATTCATTTATTGAACCGTAGTCGGTTTAAAGTAGTGGCATGGGGTGCTATTCATTTGCTCGAATCCGTCTTACGTAAAAACCGTAGACAGATACAACTTGAACAAATTATTCTGCTGATTATACGGTGCATTATTCCAATCCTTCTCGCCCTTGCACTCGCCCGTATGGTCGTCACGGAATGGGGACCTTTTTTAAACCGTATTATTCTTCCTCTGGTTGCTCTTGGATTTTTAATCTTAGTTGCCCTACTCCCCCGAGCCAGAATTTGGGGGGGCACACTTTGTGCATGTGTATTGTTATATATCCTGGGAGCGGAAACGGGAATTATTCCAAATCCAAATAGCCAGGATTCCGTTCGGGCTCTTTCCGGAGATGTTCCCTCCTCCACTGTCGTTTTGTTAGACGACAGTTTTTCAATGAATGCCCAAAACGGTTTTTCCCAGGCCCGTACATTTTCAACTTCCCTGCTCAATGATCTGGGGAAAGGCTCTGAAGCATCAGTGATCAGAATGGGCGGTTCCCCTGCCCCACTTTTCGCAAAACCAACTTCCGAAAAGGACACCCTTGCCCAACGAACTAATTTATTAAAAGCACAGAGCGACCGGATCCCATTACTGGATGCTCTGGACGAAGCACTTGGAGCCATTCACTCGGGCAAAAATCCAAAAAAGGAAATTATCCTTCTTTCTGATTTCAGAAAATCAGATTGGGAAAACCTCGATCTTGCCGCTTTGTCTTCCTTTAAAGAAAGAATGCGGGAAGAGACTATTCAACCTGTTATGACGATTATTGATTGGGGTAAGGATGAAAATCAGAATGTCAGCGTTGAGGAAATCGAATTATCCGCAACAACCGTGGGCATCGGGCAAAATATTAAAATTCAGGCGAACCTTCGAAATGGGGGAGACAATGTTTATGAAGGCGATTTGGTAGCCCGCTTATTTATTGATGATGCCGACACCCATATTGACGAAGCCATTCTCTCGCTCCCCGCCAAAGAAAGTACTCAGGTTTTATTCACTCATCATTTTAAAAAGGCAGGTTCCCATACCATTGGAATTGATCTATCCGTTGCTGACGATCTTCCTCAGGATAACCGTCGGTCCGCTTCGATTACTGTAATTGATCGATTAGGTGTCCTCCTTATTGATGGGGACCCATCCAAGGAATGGCTTCGTGGAGAGACTGATTTTATCAAACTTGCACTTACCCCCTTCTTCGAAGCGGAAGAAAAAAAAGACCTGCAATCTAAGGATCTGATTGATGCTCAAGTTGTGTCAGCAAGTAATTTTGACCCCGTTCAAAATTTAAAAGGGCAAAGCCTTGTAGTTTTAGCCAATGTTTCCAAGTTGTCGGAAGAAGGAACCAAGGCAATTGAAACATTTGTTATTGAAGGAGGTGGGCTTTGGATTTGTGCGGGTGACCAAATGGATTTGGATTGGTATAATAAAGAACTCGGAATTACGGGACCAGGTTTACTTCCCATGCCTTTACTTTCAGAAAAGAAAAAGAATACTAACGAAAGTATTCAAACCCGCATTGTATCTTCTTTTTTTGATCACCCTGCCCTCTCACTTTTTAATGATCCTAGAAATGGAAGCCTTGCCGATGCAGAGATTAATAATTGGATACAACTCGATGAAAGCCGGGCAAAGCTTGAAAAAAATAGTACCGTTCTTGCCCGCCTGGAAACGGGAGATCCTCTGATCGTCGAAAAGAAGTCAGGAGAAGGAGTTGTGCTCTTCTTAGGTACATCCATTGATACTGACTGGACAAACTTACCCGCCCGTAGTTGCTACCTTCCTCTTACCCAGCAACTCGCGTCCTATCTGGCGGATCAAGTCACACCTCCACGCAACTTACTTTCCGGTTCGACGATCACTCATTATCTTCCCGATGATCAATCGGGAGAAAACTTTCAACTCACCCTACCCAATGGACAGGTACGAACTCTGGTCGCAAATACAAGGGGTGAAAAAGCATTGATTGAATTTACCAACACCCGCCTTCCCGGCATTTACAAACTGAAGTCGGAAAATAATGAAGTGGTTCATTTTGCGGTGGGTTCATCCTCCTCCGAATCAAGACTTGAACGATTAACGAAAGAAGAAATTACCGAGAAAACAAAAGGCCTTGCTGAAACGGTTGATATTATTGATGGAACAAATAATAACCCCCTTGCTGCCTATCGAAAACTTGACAGTGAACGAAAATTTGGAAGGGAAACATGGAAGATTTTATTAAGTGCAGTTCTAGTCTTAATTTTTCTTGAAATTATTTTACAACGAAAATTCGGAAGGGTCGTATTATGAACACCCCGCTTAATCAATGGGATCTAATATGGACCGGGGAATGGGAGTTATGGCAAGGGGTACTTGTGGCACTCGTGTTTTCATTTCTTGCTTGGTTTTTATACCGGGGTGAGCTCGCACGGAGTACAACAAGTAAGCTTAGGTTTATCCTTCCGACCCTACGAATCGTTGCGATCTTTCTCGTTATCATAACCTTTGCCGGTCCGGTTCTTCGTACTACATGGGAAGACGGGGAACGGGGTCGTATCCTTGTGTTTTTGGATTCTTCAGAAAGTATGGCTCTTACCGATGAACATATGGATGCAGGTCGAAAACTAGTTCTTGCCGAGCAGCATGGGTTTCTTCCCAAAGATCAGAACCTTGCCAACTTCAGTCTTCATGAATCCTCCGTACTTCTTCGAAAAGCGAGTGATCAGATAATGAAAGAAATTTCTTCGGCAAAACAAAACTTCCAAAATCTCGAAAAAAATATTCGAAAGAATATCCGGGAGACCCATTCCCTGTTGTCAAAAAAGAATCAATTTAAACCCGTGGTAAAAGAAAAAGAGGGAGTACTTTTGGAAGAAATTTGGGAGAATGTAAAGGGAAGTGATCTTGCCTCCATCTCCGGGAGTAAAAAATTTAAATCTCAAAAGCCCGACCAAAGTTCTTATCTCACTTCTGCAAGCAGCAAAGAGGGAATCGGGGATAATTATATCAGACGATTACACGGATATCTACATCCTCCCATTTCTGGAGATTATATATTTTGGATATATTCAGATGATTATTCCAGTCTTCGTATCAATTCGAATGGAATGAATCCACAGGGAGCAAAAGAAATTCTCAATGTTACCCAGGCGATGAGTAAAACATGGGATTCGAACCGAAAGAGCACTAAAATAAAACTGACCGCTGGCCAAAAATACAACTTTGAAATTATTCATAAAGAAGGAAACGGGGGAGATTTTGTTGCCGTTGGGTGGACCCTGCCCGATGGGAAAATGGAACGCCCCATCCCTGGTATCCGTTTTTCTGCCCCCTCCAATGAAAAAAATCCGTCTTTTTCAAACTGGATAGGTGGTATGAAAAAAGAAATGGATCCACTTTTGAAGTCAATCAAAGATTCGGATTCTAATAATCCTGACCTTTGGAAAAAACTCGCCGGTTCTTTACTCAAGTATTCAGACCAGTTAGAGGAATCCTTCAATGCCTATGCCAAGGAAATCTTAACGAGTGGTAATGAAAGTATATTGAGTGCGATGAATTCTTTTGAAGACTCCAATCGATGGAATCGTGCCACTCGAATTTTGACCAAGAAGGACAAGGGCTTGCTTGCCAATCTTTCTGAGACTCACCTTCTTGAAGTACGGACTATTTCCGGTAATAGCACCAGCTTGCTCTGGGAAAATGAATCATCCCCTAACCTTCCGACCTTTGAGATTGAACCGGTTGATTCAAGCACAGATCTCGCAACCGGAATTTGGTCGACCATAAAAGTGGGGGAAGATCAATCAAACTCCACCAAAAACACCCGGGCCGCGGCGGTTCTTTTTAGCGATGGTGGTCATAATCGAGGTGGTTCTCCACTTGAGATTTCTAAATTACTCGCTGCACGAAATCTTCCTATCCATACCGTGGGCTTGGGTAGTAATCAAAGACCACCGGATCTAGCAGTTCTTTCAATTCAAAATCCATCAAGTGTTTTTAAGGACGACCGGGTGCGGGGAACAATTACCTTGAAAGATGATTTGATTCCAGGAACACCCTTTCATTTGCTGATTAAAGATTCTGATAATTCAATTGTTTGGGATCAAAACCTAAGTGGTTTAGATGTACGCAGAAGAGAAGTTGAATTTGATTTCCCTGCCAAAGAACTGGTCGAGAAAAAACAAGCCTTATTGGGTGAAAACAAAGAATTAATTCTTCATTCCGTTCCCCTCCGGTTAAAAGTTGAAGTTGAACCGATTGAAGGAGAAAGCGAATTAGCCAATAATGTCATTCCATTCTCTGTGGATGCGGTGACCAGAAAAAATCGGCTCCTTATTTTGGATGGCAGACCCCGTTGGGAAACTCGGTATTTAAAAAATTTATTTGAACGGGATGAAAGATGGGATGTTACCTGTGTATGGGGTGGTATTGGTTCCAGCAATGACATACTAGCCAGGGGTAAAGAAGGTGATGTTTTCCCCGATGAAAAAAATATTCTCTTTAGCTACGACCTGATCGTATACGGAGAATTGGAAGCCAATGAACTCAAAACAAAGGAACAGGAGTGGATTCGTGATTTTGTGGGCCAACGCGGTGGCGGTTTACTCTTTTTAGATGGACCACGACAAATACTAAGAAAATATTCAAACGCTGAAACGGAACCTGTGCTCAGCTTACTACCGGTTCGATGGAAAAAGAACAGTCCACCCAGGGTGGCCCCACGGACTTTTTCTTTCAACCAACAAACCAATCAATTACCCGCTCTCATCTTAGAACCTATTTCGCAAAGAAACCGTGAACTATGGAAATATTTGCCCGTTCCAGCATGGGCTGCTCCAGTGGAAATTCTTCCCAGTGCAGAAATTTTCCTGCAAGCCCAACTAGATGAAACTGGAAAAAACCTGACTCCACTCCTTGCCGGCCATCGCTTTGGTGCAGGGAAGGCCCTGTATGCAGGCTTTGATGAAACATGGAAATGGCGGTTTGAAGTGGGGGATAAATATCACCAAAGATATTGGAATCAGTTAATCTCGTGGATTATGGAAAAACCATTTGCGGTGAGCGATTCTCGAATTTCTCTTGATGTGGGAGGAAATACATTTTCTTCCGGAGAAAAAGCGGTCATACGGGCTCGACTACGAGATGAAAATGGAAAGCCAGCCCAAGAACCTTACCCGGAAGTCGATGCGCTTCTATGGAACGGAACAAAAGTAATTGCAACAATCCCATTACAAGCTGAGACAGGCGGATTATTCCTTGGTGAAACACCACAACTTGGCCAAGGAAATTACCGTGTCTCTCTTCGATCTCCGGAATTCTTAAATGAAACCGATTCGGAAGTTGAGGCTCGATTTTTAGTCAAACCGATCATGAACAGTGAAAAGAGTTATCTCACCTGTAATGTTGAACTCTTAAAACAAATGGCTGATTTATCAGGAGGTACATTTTTACTGGAGGAACAAGCCGGGCAACTTAATAAAATTCTCAAACCAGTCAGCTCAGGAAGAATGATCACATCCGAGCTCGTACTTTGGCAAAGTTACTGGTGGTTTGCTCCAATATTTTTTCTACTCGCAATCGAATTACTTCTCCGTAAACGAGCCGGAATGCTTTAAATTTACCCATCCAGAATTAATCTCATGAATGTAAACACAGATCCCGTCATTCTTAAAAAATTAGAAGACTTTCGAGTCCGCCGAAGAAATTTAATTCTTCTTCGGGGAATTTGTACTGGATTTGTCACATTGATCCTTACTTTCACCACCATTGCACTGATTGATTTTGCCACTCAGGCACGAATGCCAGACGATCTCCGTACGGGTTTATCTATTTTGGGATATGCTTTTGTAATATGGGCAGTATGGAAAACTTCGGCCCGAATGCTCGTTCATTTACCAAGCCATCGGGAATTGGCACGTTTGCTTGAGCAAATTAAGCCCGAAATGAAACAGGATATTCTATCAGCTGTTGAACTCGGTTCACAGGGGGGTGAGATCAATGACTCATTGATCTTTCGTAAACTGGTTCAGGAAAAAGTATCTGGCCAGGTTCATGAATTGGATATTATCAGCCTTCTTCCATTTACGATGGTTAAAAGATGGATTCAAGCATCCCTCGTTCTACTTCTCTTTAGTTTTGGACTTTTTTCATACACAGACTTTGGTCCTAAGCTTCAAAGATTGATGGGGCGTGCATTACTTCCCGGAGCAAATATCGCCCCGGTTACCAATGTGGAGGTCACCCTCTTGATCCCTGATGAAAATACCACCATCACTCCTAAAAACGAACCTCTTCGTTTTCTGGCACTGGTAAATGGAAAGGAGGGAGACGAAACCTACGGGCAGGTCGAACTTCAGATCAAAGAAAAGAGAAAGGTAAAACGGGTTTCTATGTTCTCTCGCACCACAGAACGATTTGCATTGGATTATAATGTGGGGAGTAATCCTTTTGACTACCGGGTCTGGGTAGATAGTTCACCCCGAACTGCATGGCGAACCATGGAGGTTGCCTCGCGACCCTATATTATTGGGTTCACTAAAACCTATCATTTTCCCCAATATACCGAACTCCCACCCCAAGTTGTAGAAGAAGATAAAGGACATCTTTCTGCCTGGGAGGATACCCGTGTCGAATTAAAACTTCACTTGAGCCAAGCCGTTTCTTCGGGTTCCCTGTTTTTGGATTGGACAGGAAAGAAACCCGGAACTTTATCGCTTTCTCCCAGCGAGGGTGGAAGATCATTAGGAGGAACTATTATGCTCAAACAATCAGGTACCTACCGTGCACTTGATTTAATTGACCAAAAGATTGGATGGAAAGGAAAACCCTCACCACGCTACGAAATTAATGTGAAAGTGGATGTTGCGCCTTCTATATCCTGGTTGGCAAAACAGAAAGATAATTTATTACTCGCTCCAGAAGATATCCTTAGCCTGGAAGGATGGGCAACGGATGATCTTGGTCTTAATCGCATAGAGTTTCATTATCGAAACAATCAAGGGAAGTGGAAAAAATTCTTACTTCCGGGTGATCGAAATGCCAAAGGGAAAAACAAATTCCCAATTAGTTTTGATATTGATTTACTCACTTTAAAACCAAAACCAGGAGACCAGGCGTTGATCAAATTAGTCGCATATGATCTCAAAGGCAGCATGTCAGAAACCGACCCGATTAACCTGTCCTTTGTCTCTCGAAATTTTGACCTTACTCATATTAATATCCTAGAGCAAAAAAATCAGGTGATGGAAGCCTGGGAAGAAGTAGCGAATAAAAACCGGGCTTCAGCCAAGGAGTTCCAACAGATCAGCAAAGGGAAAAATTATCAGGAAGGTATGCTTGAATCGGATTTAGAAAGCTTGGAGAAAATGAATGATGATCTCAGAGAATTGGAACACTTCGCTTATGGAAAAAATTTACAAGTTCTAACGACTATGCCCAGAGGAACCGATGCACAGGAAATTGCAATGCTATCACAATCAATGGGCAAACTCGCGAAGACCTCCAGGTCTCAAAATCAAATCATCATAGAGCAACTTGAAAACATACAAAACGATCCCAAGGAAATAAAAAAATGGATGAATAAGTTGGGACAAAATGTTCAAAAAAATGCGATCGGATTTAGTGGGAATTTACGAAATGTTGCCCGTAATTTACTAGACCAACATATTCTTACAGTGGCCACCTCCTATCTTGCACAACTCTCTAAACAACAAAAGGAACTCAGTAAAATGGCGAAAGAAGATCATTCATCCCCTTTTTTAGTAAGAAGGCAGGAGATCGCACTTCACCAATGGGAAGCAATATCCAAGGTCTTTACTTACGAAAGGCGGGGTATTCCTCATGCCATTAAAAACTCCAGTCGTGAGCAAGGAAAGTTATTAGACACAATGGAAAATATTTCTGCTACTAAAAATGAATTTGCTCAACAGGTTGAAAAATGGAGCAGGATGGTTGAACAATTTTATAAAGAAACGGAAAGAAACCTTTCCAACCAAGTAAATCACAACTTTGCACAGGATCGAAAAAATTTATTTTTTAATTTAGGATACACATGGGGTAATCTTAAAAAACTTGCTACGGACTGGAAAACCCTGGAACAAAACGCGGAAATTGAAAAATTATTGAGCGATCAATTTAATCGAGAAATTTTATTAAATATTGATGCGCTAAGCATGCGCTCGGAAGTTGAACATTCAAGAAAAGATCCAAATTCCGGCTTTGTTAAAGATGCCGGTCAAGCCTCCAGAGCCCTTTTCGAGCTTAAACAAAAATTGAATGACCCGTCAGTGGAAAGACCTGAACAGGTAGAAAACCTATCCGATATTTGCCTATTAATTTCAGATTCTTTTCGGGTGCTTGAAATGTATCAAATTGTTCTTCAATCAGCCAAACAGGCAGTGTATTTCACCAACTTGGAAAAAAGATCCATTCAGGGGACAAAAGCGACAGGAGAAAGAGCCAGGCAATGGGCGATGGCAGTATCCTTTTGGGAACCCACATCCAATTTTCTGAGAGAGGCAAATCTACCGAGAGAAGCGGTCGATATTCTGAGGGCGCTCAATACGAAATCATTTGTAAAAGAAATCTCAAAAGAAATGAAAAACCGAGTTAGTCGACCAGATAATCAATTCTCCGTAATGGATAAACAGGGGGAGGATATAATTGCAGAATTGGAAAAAGTTCTCCTTCTCTTAAAACCCGAGGCTACACAGGCGAGAAAAACAATAAATGAACTTGCACCCACCTTGGCCGAACTTGCCAGGGCATTATCAAAACAAACGCGAACCAGGCAAAAAGAAGCGGAAGAAATCAAGAATAAGAAGGAGCAGGAATTAGCAGAAAACAGGAAAGAATCGATTTCTTTACAAGATAAACAACGAGTCCTCAATCAGGATATAGACTCATTTACCATTGCCTTAAGACAGGAAGCTGGGGTTCAAAACTTAGTGGATACGGAAGGCAGGGAAATTGCACGGGATGCTGATGATGCAGCCGCACTCGTACAGACCAGAAAAAAATCAGTCCAAGAAAATCTGTCCGATGCCCTTCAGGCAAATACAATTGCGGATCAGAATGAAGCACTGGAATCAACCATCGAAACCCAACAGAAATTAGCGGAGACTCTCGATTTAATCGCAGACCATTTTGAAAAGGTTAATCGAAAGAAAGATACTTCCGAAACAAGAGAAGAACTAAGAAAAGTAGAAGAAGAACTTGGGATTAAAGAAGAAATTGAAAAACAATTTGCCCAGGCCGAAAAACTCGGCGAACTCGCAAAACTTCCCCCAGAAGCGCTACTTGCGGAACTTGAGAAGGAATTGAAAAAAAATCAACCGATGAAGGAAGAACTTTCTGATATATCAAAAGAAACCATTGAAGAAGCAATTGAAGATCTCGAGGAAGCAAAAAAAGAAGAAATGGAATTGGCTAAAAAACTTGAATCTAGTGATCCCGAACTGGCTAAGAAAAAGAACGAACTTGCTAAGAAACTCGAACAAATTGCAAAAGAATCCGAAAATCTAGCCAAAAATCAAGTGAAGCAAGCAGTGGAAAAAAGTGATGATCTACTACCTGATAATACTTTAGAAAAAATGAAACAGGCCAAAGAAAATGTAGAAGAAGTTGCGAAGCAAACAAAGGATACAGCAAAGCCTGCAAATACAGCACAAGCATTGAAAAACGATGCCAAGGAATTGGCTCATGCTCTAAACAAAGCTCAGGATGTTCTTAATGACGCCAGTGAGAAAATTAATAATCTCGCCAACCTGACTCCGGAGGATGCGAAAAAAAGAGCTGAACAGGCAAAAGTAAAACGAGATGAAGCCCTTGAAACACTGGCTGAAAAAAAGGAGGTTGAAAAGGAACTGAATCAAAAAGCGGATAGGGCCAGAAAAGAAGCGGCAGAAGCAAAAGCGGTTGTCGAAAAAGCACAACAAGAAGAAGCCTTTAAAAAGAAAAATGCCCAGAAAACTGCCCAGGATGCTTCCCTCCAACCTGAAAATCAAGTGGCTCAAAAAGAGGCTAAAGAAGCTATTCTTCAAGCACAAAAAGCCGAAGATGATAAACAGAAAAAAGAAGAACTGGCTAAGAAGGCAATAGAACAAGCCGAACAGATTAATGAAGAATTAGCGTTGGCAAACCAGGAAACGGAAGCTCAAAAAGAGGAGACTGAACAAAGACGGGATCTTGCAAATTTAACCGAAAAACAAGCCAAGGAATTCGAAAATCCGGACACGCAAAAAAAAGCACAATCCAATGCCAAACAGGCAGCTCAAAAAAATGAGGAAGCTAAGGATAAAGCCAAAGAATTAGAAAAACAAGCCCTCGAGGTAGCAAAGCAATTGGAAGAATTAGATAAAGCAAGTAAACCTGCACAGGAAGAAATGGTAAAGGGACTGGAACAGCAGAAAGAGATTGCCGAACAAGTTTTTGAAGCTGCGGATGAATTAGCCCGGACCGCAAGGCATGAGGAAAGAATGGATAATGAACAGGTTGCTAAGGAAATCGCGGATGTGGCCAAAAATTCTCTTGAGGTAGCCCAAGAAGCAATTCCAAAAACAGCACAGGCTTTACAAAATGAAGCTCTTTCAAATGAACTCAAAGATCTTGCCACGGAAGCAAACGAGTTAGCATCCAAGACAGATGATAGAAAACTGAGTGATCCACTAAAGCAGGCAGCGGAAGAAACTTTAACATCACTTGATGGGAATCAAGGACTTGATCAAATCAAGGATGCAGCCAAAGAATTTGCACAGCAGGCACAACAGGCCGCGGAAGAATTTGCACAAGCAGAAGAGAAAACGGCTCAAACTAATGAAGAAATGAAGAAGAAATCTGAAAAAAAAGAGGAACAGGCCAAAGCCGCAAATCAATTGGCACAGGATGCAAACAAAGAAGCAAAATCACTGAAAAAAGAGGCTCAAGATTTGGCGAGTCTTGCCAAGGAAGCACAGGGAGAATCAGAAAATGCCGCGGCGAAGAGTAGCCAGGAACCAAATAATCCTGAGACCACGGAAGCCTCTAAGCTTGCTCAGGATGCTGCGAAAGCCGCTCAAAAAAATGCAGATAAAGCGAGTGCTCAAGCACTTGAGGCTATGAAAACACAACAGAGTCTTGCCAAGAAAGCCGAGCAGTCCAGCCAAGAGGCAAAGGACGCAAAGAATAGAGCGAACGAAACCAAAAAAATGGCTAAAAGTATTTCCCAACAAGCCCAGGAAGCGGAAGAACTCGCTGACTCCGCACAAGAATTCTATGAGAATTTACCCGACAGTCCGGTTTTTTCTGACTTAGTTCAGGATAATGACCCCCTACCCTCGCCAAGCGAGGCGTTGGCTAATACTACGGATCAACTCGATGAACAAATCGATTCGCTGTCACGTTTAAATTCGGAAGAAGCCGAAAATTCACAAACAAATACCCAAGCAGACATACCATCAATGGAGTCTGAACTTGCTTCTAATAATGACACGCAAGCTAGCCCCTCAGCTACTCAACCAACGACTAACAAGAATAGTGAGGATACTGCGACTACCCTTCCCACGAGCTTCCCTGATGGATCAGCAAGCCAAAATGAACCTTCGGATGTTGCCTTGGATTCTCCCGAAAGAGGGGAACTTGCATCTACTAATGAAGTAACCCCCTCCCCCAATCAACCAACAGGAGATGAGAATCCTAGTGTGAGTGCGACTACGCCTACAACAAGTCCCCCCGATAGCTCTCCAAGCCAAAATGAACCTTCGGATATTGCCTTAGATTCTCCTGAAGTAGCGCAGGCTCTGGCTCAAACCTTGGACTTTTTAGATCAGGCCTTAAATCCGTCAAGTAATCCATTTACCACTGAGGGACTTAATGGTAAAGAGGATCAAGCAGGCGAACAGAATACACCCGCTGAAATAGCAGGTAACGAAAATACCGAACCTGGAGAAGCGGGTAAACCTAAACCAGGGCACGGACACGGGGCTGGCGGTCACTACTCGGGTAATGGATCACTTACCAATGCAAGCGCACAGGCGATGATTGCCGCTGCGAGAGCATTAGCAGAAGCTTCGCAAACCCAGTCACAGGCAATGGCTCAGGCTCGATCTCCCATACAAAACACTTTTAATGGAACCAATTCATTAGAGTCCAATGATCAATCCTATAGGGAAGAACAGGAGCTGACTTTTCAGGAAATCCCAGAATTGGATAAAGAAGAGTTTGAAGAATGGGGAAAACTGCCTCCAAAACTGGCAAAAGATTTAATGGAGTCCCGGAGGGAAAATGTATCAGGTGATTATCGCAATCGAGTGGAAGCGTATTTTCGGGCAATGGCAAGTAAGGCACGAAAAATTAAATGATGATGATCAAAAAGAAACTTTTTTTTATTCATAAAATGCAAACCGTATTTTATTTTCTTCTTTCTATTTGCTGCATACCCCTGACATATTCCGAGGATTCGGAGCAGGATGACAGTACGGTTTGGGAAAACCCTTTTAAAAAAGATAAAGTGGATCGGGCGATTGAAAAAGGAATCCAGTTCCTTTTAAAAAAACAACAGGACGATGGATCTATAAATGATAAAGGGAAAAAAACGGCTATGACCGCTCTCTCGCTTATGTCAATGGCTTCAGTGGGACATCAACCGATACACCCAAATGAGTTTGGAAGGGCCATGCAAAATGCCCTCGATTTTATTTTACTGGATGAAAATCAGGATGACCGGGGATATTTTGGAAGCAAAGATGGAGGTAGGATGTACGGCCATGGTATCGTAACCCTCATGCTTTCAGAAATGCTCGGGATGGGCATGAATAAAGAAACCGACAAAAAGATTCGTGATCAATGCCAGGAAGCAATTAATTTAATCTTAAAAGCCCAGAAGGTAAAAAAGAATCCGGCACAACAAGGAGGTTGGAGGTACAGTCCCGATGCGAGGGATGCTGACCTGTCCGTTTCTGTTTGGCAACTGATGGCTTTACGCTCTGCAAAAAACTCGGGTCTTGATGTACCCTCTTCTGCAATCTCCAATGCGGTTTCTTACCTTGAACGTTCGTATAAATCGAAATTGCTCAGCAATGGTGATCCTGCAGAAAAAAAATCCGGGTTCGCCTATCAGCCCGGTGGTGCAGCCGAGTACACTACTTCTGCCGCGGGTCTTCTTGCGATGCAAGTTTGTGGGGAATATGAATCTCCTTTTGTTCATGGTGCCGCTAATTGGTTACTTGATCATAAACCTGAAAAAAGCAGAAAGTTTTTCTTTTATGGTACTTATTACTACGCACAGGGTATGTACCAGCGTGGAGGAGATCATGCCCATAAGGCGAGAGAACTGGTGGAAAATATTCTCTTGGAATTACAACGGGAGAATGGATCATGGATTGGAAGTGGCTCGGAAGCCGGTGCCGGTGAAGTTTATTCGACCACGCTCGCCATTCTTGCTTTAGCAGTTAAATACCACTACTTACCCATTTACCAAAGGTAATGGTTTACAATTTGTAAACCTCGACCGCATTTGTCCCTTCAATCTTAATCTGCTCATCCGTGGATAAAGTTGAAATAAAATTACGGCAAACCTCCACCCAGTTTTCATACTCGACCGCTAGGCGTGCAACCGGCCAATCCGAACCAAACATCATTCTATCCGGCCCAAAGCATGCCAGGGCAGTTTCCATATAAGGCTGCAGGTCAGTTAACGACCAGTTCTTCCAATTCGCTTCAGTCGCCATTCCAGATAATTTACAAAACACATTTTCTCGTTTGGAAAGATCTTTCATCTGGGCTGACCAAGGCTCGAATAAAGCATCTTTAATTCTTGGTTTTGCCACATGGTCTAAAACAAAAACTAAATCGGGATGCTGGTCCACAAATTCGATCGATGCAGCAAGCTGTCTTTCAAAAATTAGAATGTCATAAACTAAGTTGAATTCCTTTAATAACGAGACACCCCGGTTAAAATCTGAACCCAGAATAAATCGATCGTCCGGCTCGTCCTGTACCACATGCCTTACCCCTTTGAGCCATCGATTAGAGGCATATTGTTCCAAAACAGAATCCACATTGGAATCGGCAAGGGGGAACCATCCCACCACACCCTTAATGAAGTCATGATCTTCGGCATAAGATAAAAGTTGGTCCGTCTCTTTTAATGATTGAGACGCCTGGACCGACACCACGCCCTCAATCCCCACATTTTTGATTTGTTTAAATAAATCTTCCGGTCCGTAGTTTTGCTTGAGAATTCCCATTTGCTCGTTCATCCAGGAATATTCTACCGGATCGTATTGCCAAAAGTGATGGTGTGAATCTATTTTCATTTTAGTTGGGGTGGTTTCGATTTTCTTTTCATTTCCAAAAGTACTTGATTCCAGTTTTTTTGGGCTAAATTGGCCTTCATCTTTCGATAACCGACTCCGTATGCGAGGCTGGTATTATTTTGTAAATTCTCTAATAAGACCGATGCCAACTTACTCTTCTCTTTTTCCAAAACAGCGGAAGAAACTAAATTACAAAACCCTTCCACCACGGGAGGACTTGATTCAATAAACCTTTCATTTAACCACACATGGGCAAACTCATGAGCTAAGACAGATTCACATTCGATGTATGGTAATCCGTATAAAATATAAATCCGATGGTCAAAAGTTGTGCCCGGATTATGTCCACCCCTGACAATTTTATATTTCGTTAAGGTCAAGCCTCTTAAATTTCCACGGGCATTAATTTTAAGTGCTTCTTGATTAAGAAGACCACGATCCACCAGGCGAATAGATAGATTACCTACTGGTTTTGAAATTCCAATTCTAGTCAGGGTCTTCCATACCCTGTTTTCCACTTCTTTTAAAATGGCACCTTCAAAAACTCCATCTTTTAAACATGTAATACAGCTCATTCTACCATCGGCAAAAAACTGCTTCGGGTTCGCATCGCGTTTTACAAAAATTCGGGAACATGTACCACATAGCCCAGTAGATTGAAAATGCTTCACATGCACCATTCCCTTCCATGAATCTCGTCGAAATTGATCGCCCCCCCTAAACCCAGAACGACAAACCATACATCGAAAACAACTGGTATGATATTTTACTCCACCTGCATCAATAGTACGAGTACCCAAGCTCTTTGAACAGATTGGACAACGAGTTACTTTCTTCCAGTTTCGCACATACTCTTGATCCGATTGGATAAAGCGAGAAAGTGAAAAATGGTACTCTCTTCCTTTTATTGATAATCCGATACGATCTCCCAACACTTCAAAGAGTTCACCGTCTGACTTACTTCCTGCTTTTGTTGTCCAAGTTCTCCCCCATGAAAAAATGGCGTACAATAAGAAAAAGAAGTAAAAACTGGCTCTCAAAAAGCCCATTTAAGGTCTAAGAGGAAAGTAATTTTTCCCAATGTTTAATTCGGTTCTTAATCTCAGAGGGGCCAGGCATACCCGGTCTTTCTCTTTTTGCGAATGCACGCTCTAAATTAAATACCTCTCTCCAATTGTCACCCAATTCCGGACAGACCTGAATTGCCTCATCTTGTTCCAATGCGGGTAGCGCAATATTTTTCCTTTCCGATAATGCCACTAATTCTCCGATATAATGATGGGCGGATCGAAAAGGGACTCCACGCTCTACCAGATAATCAGCAAGATCTGTGGCCAAAAGAAGTGGGTCAGAGGCTGCCTCTCGACATCTCTCTTCATTAAAGGTTGAAGACGATAAACACCCAGATACAACAGCGAGGCACATACTCAATTGATCAAATGAGTCAAAGACTGGAGGTTTATCTTCCTGCAAATCACGGTTGTAAGTCAATGGAAGGCCTTTTATGGCGACGCATAGATTTTGAAGATTACCAACAATCCGGCCGGTTTTTCCGCGAATTAATTCAAAAGAATCAGGATTTTTCTTTTGGGGCATTAGAGAAGACCCTGTGGTAAAGGAATCAGGTAATTGAATAAATCCGAATTCGGAAGAATTCCACAATATTATATCCTCCGACAAACGGGAAAGGTGTAAGGAGCAATTGACACAGGCCATTGCAAACTCAAGAAAGATATCTCGATCCGCCACCGCATCCATTCCGTTTGCCGTAATCATTGGTTCTCCCGATTGATCGACAAAACCTAACACCTTCGCAGTAAATGCACGATCAAGTGGTAGCGTGGAACCGGCTATTGCACCCGAACCAAGGGGACAAACATTAGCATGGTTAAGCACCAGAGAAAACCGCTCATGATCGCGGCCAAGCGCTTCCATGTGTGCGAGTAAATGATGCCCCACAGTAACCGGTTGAGCACGCTGTAAATGAGTGTAACCAGGAATCGGCAAGAGTGCGTATTGTTTTGCAAGTCCGAGGATAGCAGACATTGCCATTTCAAGCTTACCGCTCAATTGCATGCAAGCATCTTTAAAAAATAAACGCATGTCAGTAGCGACTTGATCGTTTCTACTTCTTCCCGTGTGTAACTTGGATGCTGCAGATGTTTTTTCAAGAAGTGCATGTTCCAAATTCATATGAACATCTTCCAGTTCAATTTTCCATAAGAATGCCGGTGATTTTATTTCTTCTCTTAATTCTTCAATTCCAGCTTTGATTTCCTGAAATTCAGTTTCGGTTAACAGTCCCACATGAGCAAGCATCGATGCATGGCCCAAGCTGCCTTGGAGGTCATAGGGAGCCAATCTCTTATCAAAAGAAACGGATTCACCAAATACTTGCATAAGGAGATCGGGCTGTTCCGAAAATCGACCGCCCCAAGTTGCTTGTTTATCATCTATTGACATAAGTTGGAATCTTCCAAACGAAAGGAATCCCCGCAACCTTAATCAATCAAATGGATCGAGGTTTAAGAAAATATTTCCTTAATCTTGGCTTTCGCGTGATCACGGTTCAACTTGGCTATATAATCCAAGGAGATATCCTTGGGACAAGCAGCCGAACATTCGCCGTAATTTCTACAATTCCCAAAGCCAGAATCATCCATCGTGCTAACCATGTTAAGAACACGAGCATCTTTTTCTGCCTGTCCTTGCGGAAGCAGATTAAGATGAGCTGCCTTGGCTGAAGTAAACAACATAGCAGATGCATTCTTACAGGATGCCACACAGGCTCCGCAACCAATACAAGCAGCCGCATCCATTGCCTTGTCTGCATCCACTTTGGAGATGGGAATCGAATTTCCATCAGGTGCACTTCCGGTACGAACAGAAATAAATCCCCCCGATTGAATAATTCGATCGAAGGCAGACCGATCTACTATCAAATCGCGAACTACAGGAAATGCTTTTGCTCGAAAAGGCTCAATGGTTACGGTCTCTCCATCATTAAACTTTCGCATGTGGAGCTGACAGGTAGTGGTTGAATTCTCAGGTCCATGGGCATAGCCGTTTATAGTGAGCGAACAAGTACCACAGATCCCCTCCCTACAGTCATGATCAAATGCAATTGGTTCATTTCCCTGTTTGAGGAGCTGTTCATTCAATTGATCTAGCATTTCCAAGAAAGAAGAATCTTCAGAAACATCGTCCAAAACATGAGATTCAAAAGACCCATTTTCAGTAGGTCCGGTTTGTCTCCAAATTTTTAAGGTAAGTTTCATAATATTGTTCTACTTGTAACTACGAACGGCAAGTTTGACATTTTCGTACTGCAATTCTTCTTTGTGGCGAACCGGAGTTTTCCCTTCGCCTTTATACTCCCACACTGCAGCGTGTGCAAAATTTTCGTCATCTCTTGTCGCCTCTCCTTCTTTTGTTTGGTATTCTTCTCGAAAGTGTCCTCCACAGGACTCATTTCGCTCCAATGCATCGCGACAAAGCAACTCTCCGAAGTCAATAAAGTCTCGAACCCGCCCTGCCCTTTCCAGTTCGACATTTAATCGATCACCAGTGCCTGGTACCAATAAGTTCTTTTGGAAGTGATCCCTCAAATCTTGGATTTCTCCAATTGCTTTTTGCAGACCGGTCGCATTACGGGCCATACCCGCGTATTCCCACATTATTTGTCCAAGTTCTTTGTGGTAGGAACGAGCCGATTTTTTCCCAGAAATCGAAAGCAGTTGACTGGTGCGTTCTTTTACAGACTCCAACACTTCTTTGACTTCCGGTCCATCCGGGCTGATTGTACCGGCACCCGTACTGGCAAGATAATTGCCCACTGTATAAGGGATAACGAAATAACCGTCGCTCAAGCCCTGCATGAGAGCACTTGCACCCAATCGGTTAGCTCCGTGATCAGAAAAATTTGCTTCTCCCAAAACGAAACATCCGGGTACCGAACTTTGCAGATTATAATCCACCCACAGTCCCCCCATGGTGTAGTGAATTGCTGGATAAATCCTCATTGGGCGTTTGTAAGCATTTTCTCCTGTTATCCGTTCATACATTTGAAAAAGATTTCCATATCTTTCTCGAATAGCCGACTCTCCAAGTCGGGAAATTGAGTCAGCAAAGTCGAGGTAAACTCCACGTCCACCCGGACCCACACCACGACTTTCGTCGCAAGCTTCTTTTGCAGATCTGCTTGAAATATCGCGTGGAGCAAGATTTCCAAAACTGGGATATTTCCTCTCGAGGAAATAATCTCTTAATTCTTCGGCAATATCATTGGGGTTTTTATCGCAATTCTTTCCGTCTAATGGAACCCATACCCGACCATCATTACGAAGGGACTCAGACATCAGCGTTAACTTGGACTGATGGTCTCCAGCAACGGGGATACAGGTGGGGTGAATCTGAGTAAAGCAGGGGTTCGCAAATCCGGCACCACGTCGGTGAGCACGATAGGTTGCAGTTACATTACAACCTGCAGCGTTTGTAGATAAATAATATACATTACCATACCCTCCCGTACAGATAAGGACCGCATCTGCAGTCCATGCATCGGTTGAACCGGTTACCAAGTTACGGGTGATTATTCCTTTGGCATGCCCGTCAACCTTTACCAAATCAAGCATTTCATGTCGGGTATGCATTTGAACCTGACCAGAAGCAATTTGGCGACTTAACGCACTGTAAGCACCCAGGAGCAATTGTTGACCGGTTTGCCCTCTAGCATAAAATGTCCGGCTCACTTGCGCCCCCCCAAAAGAGCGGTTCGCCAAAAGTCCGCCATATTCACGGGCAAAAGGAACTCCCTGGGCAACACATTGATCAATAATATTAGTGCTATTTTGTGCTAGGCGATAAACATTGGCTTCCCGGGAACGAAAATCGCCCCCTTTCACAGTGTCATAAAAAAGTCGATGGATACTGTCCCCATCATTTTGATAATTTTTGGCTGCATTAATTCCGCCTTGTGCAGCAATCGAATGGGCTCTGCGTGGGGTATCTTGGTAACAAAAGCAATCAACCTGATAGCCAAGTTCTCCAAGAGTGGCGGCAGCCGCACCTCCGGCAAGACCTGACCCGACCACGATGATACGATATTTCCTTTTGTTAGCCGGGTTGACCAGCTTGGAGGAAAAACGATGGTTATCCCACTTATCCGCTATGGGACCATCTGGAATTTGAGGATCAAGATTCATTGTTCAATAGGTTCGAGGTGTTGATTTTTTCAGAAGCTTCAGATGCAAAAAAGGAGGGATCATAAAATTCATATAATCCGTGCTTTTGTGCCAATACGCTTAAGGGAATGATAGAAAATCCGGCAAATATGAGCCAGGCATATCCGGACGCGATTAAATCGAGCTTTCCTTGCCAGGCTTCGGATCGCAATCCAATCGATTGAAAGACACTTGAAAATCCATGAGCCAGGTGCCTGCAAAGAAGAAACATCGCCACCACATAAAAGATTGAAATGATGTCATGCTTAAATCCCGCTAAAATCATAGAAAATGCATCGTGGATTTCAACATCTCCCGTCGAACCAACCGTGGTGGTCATCTCGGCGTATTCCGGATAGATAGTTCGAATAGTAAAATGAAGGAGGTGAAAGACAATAAATGCGAGTAATATTGATCCCGTCAGTCCCATTTTTAATGATGTCCACCCCGCTCTCTTCGTTACCTCCACTTCGTTTTTATCTGGTCGGGCTTTTCGATTCTCAATAATTAAGGAATATGCTGTCCAGGCATGGATGACGACCGAAGCCAGCAAAAACAAACGAGAACCCCAAAGAATAAACCAAGGTAGTGATTGAAGAGAGTGTGCATAAGCGTTGATCTGTGCTTGTCCGGCAAGGACTTGAAGATTACCTGCCATATGCACAAAAACAAAGCCAATGAGAACCAAGCCGGTCAAAGCCATGAGATACTTTTTTCCAAGGGACGAACTGAACATAATAAATATTTATTCTAAATTGATGAGAGGACAAACATTTGACGAGTGCAAATATTGTATTTTGACTAGATATGCATTTTTAATTAGAAGTAATATTAGAAATTCCGCAAGTATGTTTACATTTTTTTAATCCTTGGTAATAAAACAACAACTTTATAAAAACTTTGTTGCCAGAAATTAAGACAGGGTTTCTTCTCACATAGAATGACAAAAAATCAATGAAATATATATTCATTACAGGAGGAGTGGTTTCATCCTTGGGAAAAGGCTTAACCGCTGCTTCTTTGGGTGCACTTTTAGAGCAAAGAGGATTAACCACCAGGATTCAAAAATTTGATCCTTACTTAAATGTAGATCCTGGAACGATGAGCCCATTCCAACACGGCGAAGTCTATGTGCTCGATGATGGTGCTGAAACTGACTTGGATCTGGGGCATTACGAACGATTTACATCAGGCAAGCTTTCAAGATTCAATAATTTAACCAGCGGCCAAATTTATGAGTCTGTTATAAAAAAGGAAAGGCGGGGTGATTACTTGGGAAAGACGGTTCAGGTCATTCCCCATGTCACCAACGAAATCAAAGATCGAATTTATGCTGCAGGAGAGGGAGTTAATGTTTTAATTACCGAAATCGGGGGAACTATCGGCGATATCGAAGGACTTCCATTTACCGAGGCGATGAGGCAGTTTGCATCCGAGGTAGGCAAGGCAAATGTACTATTCCTGCACATGACTCTTCTTCCCTCCCTACGGGCAGCGGGAGAACTCAAAACTAAACCCACTCAACAGAGTGTGGCAAAACTACGAGAAATTGGAATTCAGCCCGATATTTTGGTATGCCGGACCGAACAGCCAATTACCGAAGAGATCCGAGAGAAGATAAGTTTATTCTGCAGTGTTAAAAAGGAAGCGGTAATTGAAGAACAGGATGTGAATCATTCTATTTACGAACTTCCCCATATGCTCAAGAAGGAGGGTCTCGATGAATTAGTTATCTCGATCCTTGGACTCGATGCACCGGCACCCAAGCAGGATGACTGGGAAGAAGTGGTTCACCGCCTACTCAATCCGAAGCATAAAATTAAGATTGGCATGGTGGGGAAGTATCTTGATTTACAAGACTCGTACCTTTCAGTGAATGAATCGATTGTACATGGGGGAATTCGAAACGATTGTGAGGTTGAAGTTTCCTATATTGATGCAGAGGATATCGAAACAAAGGGTGCCGAGGAATTATTATCCAATTTGGACGGCATTCTTGTCCCCGGGGGTTTTGGCGATCGCGGAACGGAAGGTAAAATAATTGCTTCCCGATTTGCCCGAGAAAATAATATCCCATATTTTGGTCTTTGCCTGGGGATGCAGATCGCGGTAATTGACTTTGCACGAAACCAACTCGGCCTCACAGATGCCAACAGCACGGAATTTAATCCTAACACTCCCCACCCTGTAATTGATATCATGGGGGAGCAAAAAGAAATTAAAGACAAGGGTGCAACGATGAGATTAGGTGCTTGGCCTTGCGTACTTGAAAAGGGAAGTCTGGCTTACAATGCCTATGAAAAGGAAAGTATTTCCGAAAGGCATCGTCACCGTTATGAATTTAACAATCAATACCGGGAACAACTTGAAGAAGCGGGACTCATAATATCTGGTACCAATCCAGATCGTGGTCTGGTGGAAATTATTGAAGTAAAAAATCATCCATGGTTTGTCGCCGTGCAATTCCACCCGGAATTCCAGTCCAAACCCAACCAAGCTCACCCACTTTTTGCCTCTTTTGTAGAGGCAGCACTGGTACAAAAGCTTGAATCATGTAATCAACAATCTGGATCTTCAAAATAGATTCTTTTGATACTGTCCAATCAGGGCAAAAATTGAGATGGTAATACCGATCCGATCGAATTAGAAATTTGGATATGCTTGGAACCATTTGCAAATGATTGATGCCCATACCCATCGGTACCCACCCGAGGTTTATTTAAATCCTCAAAAATTTGCTCTGAAGCAGGGAGAAAGTCATTGGCTAGAATTAATCGCACCCACCAATGGAAGTGACTTGCAGGGTTGGTCATCGAGGGAAGCAATGATTGCAGATATGGACAGAGCTTCAGTCCATAAAGCAGTTCTTCTGGGATGGTACTGGCAGAATCCCGAGACATGCATTCTTCACAATGAGTGGCATGCCGAGTGGATCAAAGAAGACCCTGAAAGGTTTTACGCATTTGCAACTATTCACCCATCTCTACGAAATCCCATCGATGAATTGAAGAAAAGGCAGGAGCAGGGATTTGTGGGAATGGGAGAGATTCATCTCGGGGTTCAAGGATTTTCGATGCAAGACCCAGCTTGGATAGAGTGTATTAAATTTGCCACTGAGCAGAGTTGGCCTGTTAATTTTCATGTTACTGAACCAGTCGGACATGAACATCCCGGCCGGGTTCCCACACCATTAGAAGATTTCCTCTGGCTGGCTCGTGAATTTCCGGAGCTGAAAATCATCCTAGCCCATGCCGGTGGATTGTTTCCTTTTTATGAACTTAATCCAAAAGTTCGAAACGAACTTCGTAATGTTTATTATGATTTGGCTGCCTGTCCACTTCTCTACGAATCCTCAATCTATCGAAAACTAATCGATACCGTTGGACATAAAAAAATTATCTGGGGCACAGATTATCCATTGAAAATTTTCCCAAAGGTTCAAAGTAAGCCTGACTTCTCGACATTTATAAAAGAAATTCATAAAGTTGCAGATCTGAGCGATGACGAAAAAGACGCACTCTTTCACCAAAATATTTTTTCCCTCCTTCCATGTTAATTGAACTTAATCAAGTTAAACCTGAGCCCATTCCCAAGGAAATGGTTGCTCGTTCAGATGTTTGGGGAACCCGTTTAAATATCGAACCAAAAAGTTTCACACTAATATCCGCACATTCAGGAAAAGGAAAGTCTACCCTGCTCCACCTTCTGTACGGTCTACGAAATGACTATTCTGGTGAAGCGTCTATTGATGGCCAGTCTGTGGAAAAACAAGAAATGGGGGATTGGACTAGATTAAGAAGCCAAAAGATTGCTCTTCTATTCCAGGAACTCAGGCTCTTCCCCAAGCTCAGTGCACAGGAAAACATTACTTTGATTCCTGAGTCCAACCCACAGGTTCCATCGGATACGGAGATGGCAGAACGATTAGGTATGGAGGAGTTTCTTTCTAAGCCAATCGAAAACCTCTCCTTTGGACAACGGCAACGAATTGCGATCATAAGAACTCTTCGAAAACCATTTAAACTTCTCCTTCTTGACGAGCCGTTTAGTCACCTTGATAAGAAAAATGAGAAATTGTCTTCTTCCTTAATAGAAGAAATTGCCCGAGCGAACGAAGCCACTGTTCTTGTAACCTCTTTGGGAGAATCCCCGCCCCTTCCTTTTGACCGTACTCTCTCTTTGTGAAACAGTCCTTTTCAAAATCAATCATTCAGTCATGTCTGAATGTACCGGGGCCAAGGCGAGAGTTATGGATTGCCTCACTCGGATGCCTTATTGGATCAACTCTCCTCATTCTCGCGATTCAACTTTATCAGGATACCTCCTCATTACTTAATGAGAAAGAAGTGGCAAAAAACTATTTCACCTTGAACAAAAAGGTGGAAGGAGGGGCCTTGGTCAACCTTGGTAAAAATGAACGAACTTTCTCTACTGAAGAACTGAATGAAATTAAAACCCTTGAGGGTGTGCAAAGAATCGGTGGCTTTACCCGTAATCAATTTCCTCTCACTCTGTATATTTGGCCATCCGGGAAGGTTGGACTAGGAGCAGCTGCAAAGACTGACCTGTTCTTTGAATCGATCCCCGATGAATTTCTCGATTTCGTCCCCGAGGACTGGCACTGGGATGAAAACTCTGAGATCGTACCCATTATGGTTCCCAAGTTCTACCTCGACCTATGGAATTTTGGTCTCGCCCCATCCAGGGTAGAATACCCCGCCCTCTCCACTGATGCCGCAACTGGAATGCCCATCGAACTCTTCATCGGAAAAAACAGGGAGACTACTTTAGAAGGTCGGTTTGTGGCATTTAGTAAACGAATCAATAGCGTACTTGTACCCAAAAACTTCCTGGAATGGGCCAATAAGAAATTCGGGCAACCCGAAGCAAATGACTTTTTATTTCTTTGGAAAGAGGGTTCCATTGAGGGTCCTCCTATTACTCGCTCCACTCTTGCCACGCTTCGAAACGAGCTAGAGTTTAAAAACTGGGAAATTTCACCACTTGAAAATCCTGCTGAACGTTCCCCCGCAACTCAGGCTCTATTAGAAGGAAAGAAGAAAACTGGCCCCTCTCGGATCATCCTTGAGATTGAGGATAATCCCAGTACCTCATTTACTTCCCACATTCAGAAAAAAGGATATGAAATCAATCGGGAATTCCCAGAACAGGATATAATCAAAAAAGTAATCCAGACACTTTTTCTTGGAATGGTGGGAATTGGTGCTCTGCTTTCTCTACTTTCTATTACCACTTTTGCCACTAGTTTTCGCCTGGTAGTTGCTCAGGCAAGTGAACAGGCAAAGAATCTCCTGCTCCTTGGTTTCTCCAATGTACAGGTGTCGCATGTAATATTCACCCGATTCCTCAAACTCTTTATTTTTATTTTAGGGGGTTCAGTGATAGCTGGATACACCCTTAAATCGCTCTTAGCCAATCAAGCAATTGCATACGGAATCACAATAAACAGTGGCATTTCTTTTCAGACTTTTGCCTACATCTTCGTCTATGGTCTCATTTATATTTTTATAAATCAGCGAGTAATCGAAAAATCGGTTGTGAGACTGATTGATTAATCTAAAGCTTTGCTTCAGCTAATAAATTAAATTATTCATACATAATTACTCGGAGATTGCATTCTTTTCTACCTTCGATTTTAGCGACTCAATGTAATCAACCCCTACCTTAATCGATTGTAAAGGAATACTCACTTCAGTAGATAGCCTTCCCTGTCCCAGTTTTGCACTCCCAGTTACTGCAGGTGTATCCAATTCCAAAAGACCGTCCAATGCACCTCCGAAATTAACCCCACCCGTTGTCTCCACGATTTTCATAACTAATTCGGCATAGCGTACGATATCAATTCGCCATTTTAAAATCTCTCCCTTTTCCAGCTTAATTTGTTCCCCGATATTATTTTTCACTGGGATCCCTGACTTCACCGCACCCAATAATTCAAGAAGTTCTGGCTTACTGGTGGCCGAGATATAGAAGCCATTATCAACCACAAAAAAAACAGAAGTGTTAGAATAGGATGTAAGATTGGGAAGGTCTATATTGTCACTTTTATTTGCGTCCATAATCATATCATAGCGGAAAATTTTATTATTATCCAAAATTGAATCCTCCACGAAATTAATTTCATATTTGAGACCCGAATTTTTAATCATATCACTGGCAAATATTTCTTTAATTAGAGAAATTGATTCGGTTGATAATTTCTCCCATTCCTCGGAGGACATCTGCGTTCCACCCAACTGTACCACCTGTATTGGATTTTCAATATCATCAGATGTGCTGTAGCTCATCACAGCTTGTCCGTCATAAAGTTTGCTTCCCTCACGAATCAAAGAAATGAGTTTTGAAGCGGATTCTTTGGATTTCGGGTGAGTAAGCCCTTTTTCAATCCTGCCAACAAAATATTCTGTATAGTGAACCCAACTTTCTGGATCAAGATTGACTAGCATGTCCATAAACCCATTACTTTTAATATATTGAGAAGCATCTAAAGTGAACAGCTCAGGCTGGGCAGAAAAGAGAGAAAATATCTCCGTATCCTTTTGGGCAGAGATTGTGGTGCGAGTCATAATCTCCTCTGCAGAAAGGGACACATCGAACTTCACTGCTTCTACAGTGGCCAATTCATCCAGTGAAACAGAAATGAGATTACCAAGGTGAGACTGCACCTCGACCGGGAAAGGAGTAATGCTCAACCCTCCCAAAGCCGAAGCTTTCATCTTTTCTAGATCCTTAAAAAGAAACTTTAGTCGTCCGCCGATTTCAATATCATCAGTTGGATCCTCTTTGACAAAAGCCAAAAAGGAGGACCAATCCTTCACATCTTCGAATAATTTTGGATTCATCGTTGCTAATGTCCATCCATCCACTTCCATTGTTTTCATACCAACATTCTCAGCCTGCTTCTTAACCGGACTTTCGGGTTTTAATTTCACCGCTAGAATAAAGCTGGGTTGAGCACCGATAGTAATATCATCAAGTAATACTATTGTGACAGGTGTATCCGGATCGATTGAAACTAGTGCGGGATCACCTAAAGCCATCCCGGCTAAAGCAGGAAGCATTGCAATTTCAGGACCCGGTTTTACCACTTGTCCTACAGTAACTATTTTTTGTAAAAGCTTTGAAATGCTTATCGTCTTGGCATACCCAACTGGTTTGGACTCAATTCCAGATACCTCGATCTCAGGAATAAGGGGAGGGAGGACTTCAATTTCAGTCTCATTGTTCGCGGAAGAATTATTTTTTCCGCAACTACAAATAAGGAGAAAAGCGGGAAAGAGAATAGAAAGATATGATTTTTTCATAAGTATGGTATGTCAATAAAGTTGATTATATTACGACCTGTAAGAAACGCATGCCATTATAAAAGATCAACTAAGTTATAATGAATAATATAAATATCAGATAATCAGCAGTTTAATTTAATTTGAAAAATCAATTATCTTTGTAAACCAAAAGAGAAAATTTGTATTGAGAATCTCTTCGATCCTAGAAGTGACATCAATGAACACTGCAACCGAGGCAGTTGGTTCGAGGGCCAAGTTTACATAAAACACACTTATCGATCGACTCAAAGACTAAATCTAACCAACCTTCATCACAAGTTCGTCATCCTTTACTGAAAAGGCGACTTCACTCCCCTCCTCTACTTCACCGGCGACTAAAGCACGCGCCAGTTGGGTCTCGACTTGCTTCTGTAAGAATCGCTTAAGCGGGCGGGCTCCATAAGTCGGGTCGTACCCTTTTTCCCCGATCCATTTCTTAGCAGCATCCGTGAATACGACAGTTACCTTTCGGTCCTCTAGGCGTTTGTTCAGGCTATTGAGGAGCAGGTCGACAATTTCAGTAATTTCTTCGAGTGAGAGGGGCTTGAATAAAACCGTATCGTCAATTCGGTTAAGAAATTCTGGACGAAAATGATCCCGTAAATCTGCCATGACCGACTCGCGGGCGGATTCAGAAATTTCATTATCGATCAAGTTTTCCTGCAGGTAACGGCTACCCACATTGGAGGTCATGATGACCACTACATTCTTAAAGTCCACCGTTCGACCCTGCGAGTCTGTGAGGCGTCCATCGTCCATCAATTGGAGCAAAACATTGAAGACATCGGGGTGTGCTTTTTCAATCTCATCAAAAAGAATTACGGAATATGGTTTACGGCGCACTGCTTCGGTCAGTTGTCCGCCTTCCTCATACCCAACATAACCAGGAGGTGCACCGATCAGACGAGCCACAGAATGCTTCTCCATGTATTCAGACATATCGATACGGACGACATTATTTTCGCTATCGAACAGGCTCTCTGCAAGCGTCTTGGCAAGCTCGGTCTTTCCGACTCCGGTAGGGCCAAGAAAAAGGAATGATCCGATTGGGCGGTTCGGATCTTTAATACCCGCACGTGCACGCATGATCGCTTCAGAAACGGCATCCACCGCTTCGTCCTGGCCAATCACACGCTCATGTAAAATACTTTGCAGACGGAGAATTTTTTCCCGCTCGCCTTCAATTAATTTAGTCACCGGTACGCCAGTCCAACGGGCCACAATATCGGCAATTTCTTCAGCAGTAACTTCTTCCTTGAGGATCGAATCCTCTTTTTTCTCCATTTTTTCGAGAGATTCCAATTCTGCTTCCAAAGTGGGAAGCTTTCCGTGTTTAAGCTCGGCAACCAGATTCAAATCATAGGCTCGTTCGGCACGCTCCATATCAGCCCGCATGGTTTCAATTTGCTCTCGGAGTACCCGGACATCGTCGATGCCCTTACGTTCATTTTCCCACTGTCGCTTGATGGTCTCCATCTTGTCCCGAGCATTACCCAATTCCTTGCGAAGTGTTTCCAAGCGGTCCTTACTGGACTTATCCTTCTCCTGCTTAAGTGCAGTTTCTTCGATCTCAAGTTGGAGAACGCGACGGCTAATTTCGTCTAATTCAGAGGGCATACTGTCCAATTCCGTACGAATCATAGCACAGGCTTCGTCAACAAGATCAATTGCTTTATCGGGTAAGAAACGGTCCGAAATATAGCGATTGGAAAGCACTGCAGCGTTAACCAACGCTTCATCCCGAATATTCACGCCATGGTGAATTTCAAAGCGTTCGCGCAAGCCTCGAAGAATCGAAATCGTGTCCTCCACATTAGGTTGCTCCACAAGTACCGTTTGAAAACGACGCTCGAGAGCAGCGTCTTTTTCAATATTCTGACGATATTCATTGAGCGTTGTTGCTCCGATACAATGAAGTTCACCTCGAGCGAGCATCGGTTTCAACATATTTCCCGCATCAATTGCACCCTCAGCCTTTCCGGCTCCAACAATGGTATGCATCTCGTCAATGAAAAGAACTATTCTTCCCTCCGCTTTGCTTACTTCGTTTAGGACTGCCTTCAAGCGTTCCTCAAATTCACCTCGGAATTTTGCTCCGGCTAACAAAGAACCCATTTCCAAAGTAAAAATAGTTTTATCTTTAAGCCCTTCGGGTACGTCGCCACGTACAATTCGCTGGGCCAATCCTTCTACAATGGCAGTTTTACCTACGCCCGGTTCACCTATGAGAACGGGGTTATTTTTCGTCTTACGAGATAGTATTCGAATGACTCGACGAATCTCTGAATCTCTCCCGATCACGGGATCCAGTTTACCAGACTTCGCCTGTTCCACTAAATCGATTCCATATTTTTTAAGAGCTCGAAAAGAATTCTCTGGAGTACGTGAGTTTATTTTCTGGCCACCTCTTAAATTTTGTAAGGTTTCTTTAATCTTTTTTTCAGAGAGATCAAAATTTTTCAGGAATTGAGTATAGGTCGCGGGTTTACCCACACTGGCTAGTCCAAGTAACAAATGTTCTGTGCTCACATAATCATCCTGCATCTCAACCGAAACTTTTTGCCCCTTTTCAATCGCCTCAGTCAATGCAACGGAAGCGTAAGAGCGAGATGTATTGATATCGCCTGCAATCTTGGGTAAATTTTTAAGTTCTCTCTGTAGACCCAGTTGAACCGGTGCGATTCCCACTCCCATCTCATCTAATAACGCCGGTACAATTCCATTCTCCTGCGCAATCAAAGCGGAAGTTAAATGCCAAACTTCAACTTCTTGTTGGCCATTTCGTTTCGCCACTTCTGCCATCTCTTTTATTGCAGAAATTCCAAGTTCAGTAAATTTTTCAGGATCGATATTCATGGTTGTACTAGTGCAAGTTGCGTTCCGATTCGATTATTAGACTAATCCTTAGATAAAACCAACGATTTAGAGGAATAACTCATTTTTCACTAATAGAAAAACCGGGACAAAGTAGGGCTGAAAAAACCACAACGAGACATATTGTCTCACTTAGTTCGATTGTAATCACGAGAAATTTACTTAATTCTAATCAAATGAAAATTTCTGAGAGAGCTACTTTGGTTGATCATGAATTGGCTAAATTATACCCCAACCCACCGATTCCGCTAGACCACAAGGATTCTTACACCTTGTTGATTGCCGTTTTACTCTCCGCTCAATGCACTGATGCAAGAGTAAATAAAATCACACCAAATCTTTTCCAACTCGCATCGAACCCACTTTCCATGTCGCAACTTTCGGTGGATGAAATAAATTCAATAGTGAGGCCTTGTGGGTTAAGTCCGAGAAAAGCACAAGCCATCCACGGACTATCCCAAATTCTATTGGATAAACACGAGGGGCAAGTACCAAGGAGTTTCGAGGAATTAGAGGAACTTCCAGGAGTGGGACATAAGACGGCATCCGTAGTAATGGCACAGTCATTTGGGTTTCCATCCTTTCCAGTGGACACTCATATTCACCGGCTTGCTCAACGATGGAAATTAACCAGTGGAAAAAGTGTCGTGCAAACGGAAAGAGATTTAAAAAAACTTTTTCCAATGGAAAGGTGGAACGAGTTGCACCTACAAATTATTTTCTATGGTCGGGAATTTTGCCAGGCAAGAAATTGTTTTGGTTTGGAATGCCCAATCTGCAAGGCTCTGTTTCCGAAGAGAAAATCAAAAGTGATCGCAAAAAAATCTTAGCCGCCATTTACAAATACTTTCGGTCTTGCATCTGTAAGCCGGGTAATCGAATCCTCATTTAAGCCAGTATCATATAAATAAATTTCGCGTAAACTTTTCATCGAAATTAATAAATCAACTAGTTCTTCATTCAATTCGATTCGTACCAAATTTAAATAAGTGAGGTTTTCTAGACTCTTTAAGTGAGCAAGGCCATCTACCGTGATTTCTTTATTTCCCTCCAGGTATAATCGTTGAAGGCTAGAAAGTTTGGATAATACTTTGAGCCCCTCATCGCTAATTTCGGCATGAGTTAAATCTAAGGATAATATTTTCCCAGATAATGGAACTATGGCCTCGAGATCTTGGTCATTAAGTCCTCTTTTCTTCTCTGGCGGAGAAAGTATCCGGAAACCATCTCCTTTGTCCATAGGAAGAATAATAATATCGGTGGAGCGAAGTCTCTGCCAATCTTCTTCATTTAAGGTAATTTCAAGTGCACTTTTGGGTTCTTGTTGAACAGCTGCAATCCTGTTCACTTTGGTAGCTTCAACCTTTTTACTGACAATCCCAAATTTTTGGAGAATTGGACTAACTTTGCTCGGAAAAGCAAAATACAGAGCAACCACAACGCCACAGGCCAGCATGCAGGTTACGCTAAATACAATTAGAGTTGAAATTATTCGCGAAATTAAACTTTTTTCTTTAGCAATCACTACCGATTTGCCACTGTTCATCTTTACCCGGCGAACTTGTTTACCAGAGGCAGGATTAGTATTCCTTCCGACCTTTTGACTGCCACTCTGTACAGATTTTTGCGAAGAAGCAGGAATTACCGGAGTTGGTGCGGCAGCAAAATCATTCGTATCTGGAATACCAAGCAGAACCCCGAGGGATTTCCACTCTGACTCTCCTTCATACAACGCGAAATCGGTGGCTAGAAGTTGACCCGTTCCTATAAACTGATTGGCTTGATCCCTGGTGTAAGGACCAAAAGTCTGGCCGTCCCTGGAAACATAAATATTCACTTCTTTTCTATTTGGTTGTCATTCGGTAATATGATTTTTTCGATCATATCCTCTGGTACTCCAATATTTTTTAAAATAGGAGCCACTCGATCGGGGGCAAAAATTAATCCTACAAATCCAAGGATTACCACGACCATAAAAAGAATAATAAACAATAATGAAGTGGAATAAATTTTGGATATTATCCCCTCTCCTTTCACAACAATAACGGTTTGATTTTTATTTAGACCCTTAATTTTATGAGAACTCGAAATACGGTTTTTCCCACCTCTCGCCAACGGTTTTTCGTTTGTATGTACTTGCCGAGCTGGTGCATTGGGTGGTGGAGGCAAAGGCAATGAAGGTGGTGGTGGAACATATTCCGCTGTATTTCCAATTACATTTTCGGGCTGTGTATCTTCAACCGGTTGCGGCATTTGTGGTGGATTATCAACCGGAGGAGGATTAGATTCATGGGGCAGTCGAATTTCAGGAACTGGAGCGACTGGAGGAATAACATCCGACCCTTCGATGGTATCGGTTGATGAATGAGTAATTTTAGAATCGTTCTCTTCTTCATCTTGGAAGACATCTTCCCACTCTTTCATTTTCTCGTGATCTACCTCATCATCTTCAAACTGGTCATAAACAGAGGAATCGATTTCTGGTTCTTGGGGCGAAGCAAGTAAAGAAACAAGTGGAAGCCAACTGTCTTCTCCCTCCCATGTACCCAAATCGTCTTGGCTTAATTCATCGACTTGAATGAATTCAAGAATTTCATCACGGGTATAAGGGCCGAAAGTTTTATTATCTTTTTTTACATGTATATTCACAAAAGAGATTTATTAATAACGCCCACCGATAAAATTCCAAAACAAAAGAATGAATCCAAATATAACTTATTTTTCTGCGGGTCTTAACCGTATCCAATCAACGACAATTTCAATTTCTTCTGGAGTAAGTTTATTATCCCGACCAAAGGCAGGCATGCGATCATTTTTCTTTCCGTAAAACCTTTCATGTTCTGGATTAATAATGAAGTCGGTCATCCATTTCTTCGATCCATACCCCGTTAAATCAGGAGCAGACCCTTCTCCCTCTGAATCAATATCATGACAATCTATACAAGCAAGATCGTCATAAAAAATATCCATTAAGCTCTCTCGCCTTTCTTCTGTGAGACTCTCCTGATAAGGTAACTCTGCCAGGTCGGATAAAAGAATAGCCACTTGAGGGAGTAATTCCTGCTCCTCTTCATCAAATTTCTGTAATACTTTTTTTGCCATTGTTCCGTCCTTAAATGCAGTTCCACCAAAATATTCAAGAGAGGTGTAATGCTCGTAATTTAATAATTTAGTAAGCCATTCTTGACTCGCAAACCCGGCAAGTTCAGGGGCGGAAGGATCTTCTTCTACAGAATACCCTCTACCATCGTGACCATTGTAGCGGTGACAACTTGCACAATGCGCGGCAAATATACGACGACCGCGATTTTCGTGATCTTTCCTCAGTAAAGTAACCGCACCGGCAGGTGGGATCCCCTCCTCCTGTGCGATTTGCACTACTCGATTCGCCTGCCATTCCGCTTCTTTTACAGCAGCGCCATGGTTAATGTTTGACCGATCCTCTGAAAAAGCAAGGAAAGTAAGTCCTGCCGCACCGGCCAAAAGACACCACCAAAATCCAATATTAAATTGATGACCTTTTCGAGATGCACCTAAAAAGGGCTGAATAAATATCAATAAACCTAGAACTAACGGGATTATAACTGCACCCCAAAATGCGGGAACATACTTGAGCAATTGAAAAAGGAATAAAAAATACCACTCCGGTCGGGCGGGAAACTCATTGGATGGATCTGCGGGTGGTCCCAAAGGTGCTCCCTTGAAATAAAGAGTCAGGATAATAACTGCTAACATAACCGCTAAGCAAGCGACTCCATCTTTCAATATTTGATCGGGCCAAAAATAAGAGTCTTTTTTAGGGCGGGGTTCTTTAACATGGATTCCATGTTTTCGAAAAAGATAAATATGAGCCACAACAAGCCCAATTAAAGCTGCGGGAAGAATACCCGCGTGCAAAGCGAAGAAGCGGGTAATTGTTTGATGACCATACTCAACTCCACCCACGACAATTTTCTGCAGAATTGGACCAATAAAAGGAACTTCAGCGATTAAATTTGTTGCCACTGCAGTAGCCCAAAAACCTTTTTGGTCCCAAGGTAATAAATAGCCAGTTAATGAAAGCGCCAATGTTACACCCAGCAAAGCAATGCCGAACCAAAAATTTAATTCCCGGGGTGCTTTGTATGCCCCGTCTATCATGACCTGCATTAAATGTAAGACCAAAAGAACAATCATTGCTTGGGCCATGTAATGATGAACCCCCCGCAAAAACCAACCTCCCCATACTTGGTATTGAATAAAATATACACTTTCCCATGCGGTCTGTGCACTGGGACTGTAAGACATCCATAAAAGGGTACCAGTTACTACCTGTGTAAAAAAAGCAAATGTTAAACAACTTCCCCAAACATACCTCCATCTTGCACCACCCGGTACTTTTTCGTACAGTGCTTCTTTCACTATTCCGCGAATACCCGAGCGATCGTCCAACCAATCTAAAAATCTGTTCATGACAGGGGAACTTTATCGCTGATATTGGGACGGAATTGTTGAAATCGAATCCACACTACTCCCTCTTCCACTTTTGTATCCATTGTGTCCAACCCCCGAGGGCTTGGACTTTCAACATCAGTAACTGAACCATCCAATCCAAATGTGCTGTTGTGACATGGACAAAAATAGTCATTAGACTTCGAACGATAGTCCACCGCACAACCCAGATGTGGGCATTTCAAATTAAATGCAGTTACCTCATCTCCATCGCGAGCAAGATAAACCGCACCAACCGGTACATTTTTGTAGGTGGTCCACGCATCTTTTACTTGCTCTAAAATAACTTCGAATTTGGCGGGTTTTCCATCTTCGGAAAGGTTTTGTAATGGTGCCACTTTAGTCCACGGTACCTTTTCTTGTTTGCCAGAGCTTTTTTTTACAGGATCAAAAACCGTGGTGATTCCTGAGGCAAGTGGAAACAACCCACAAGCAGCAGAGACAGTTACTGTGGAAACCACAATAAATTTTCTTCTCGAATCCTCTGAACAGCACTTTTTAGTGGTTTCAGGAGTTTCCTTCTTTGTATTCGCTTTTTGAGTCATATGAAATTTTTAAGTAATAAAAATACTGGATCTTTTTTATTTTAAATATAATTAAGAAAAAATGAAATTAAGAAATAAAAATGGCTTTCTAGTCATTATGAATTATAACAAAAAGTAAGTCACAAAAGATCAAATATCCAATTAAATGGAATGAGTTTTAGATGAACTAACAGATTTGAATCCCGATTAATTCGTATTTTGTAAGAAAAATTAGATATACAATTTCACTCAGGGAAATCAGGAAGTGGAGGTAAGCCACCCCCTAAGGAATCATCTCCCGGTAAAGGAGGAAGCCCTCCGCTTGAGTCATCAGAAAAACCAGGAAGTGGAGGAAGATCATCAGTTCCAGAACCTGGTAGCGGTGGAAGATCGTCTCCGCCAGAACCGGGAAGACCAGGAAGTGGGGGTAAGTCGTCTCCACCAGAATCAGGAAAAGCAGGAAGATCGCTAGCACCTGTCTCGGGAAGACCAGGAAGTGGGGGTAAAGCCTCATCACTTGGAGGAGAACTGGGGAAGGAGGGAAGATTTGCGTCCATTGATTCAGGAAGCCCAGGGAGAGGAGGCAACCCGTCTTCGCTCGCAGGGAACTCTGGAGCAGATTCCAAGGGTATCTCACTGGATTCAGGAAGTGGTGGAAATTCAGTCGTACCGCTCCCAGGCAGATCTAACAAATCATCTGATAAAACAGGATTATTCTGAGGAATCGAAGGGGTGACTTCGATTGCTGGCGTGTCTGAAGCGTCAGGCAATGGTGGAAATTCATTGGAGATTGGGGATGGATCAGAGGGGAACGAAGGAAAAGAATCTGCACTCGAATCACTTCCGGGTAGAGAAGGAAAGGGTTCGTTTACAATTGATTTTTCTTCTGGGAAAACTTTTTCAGCTCCAGACTCAACCGGCTGGAACTGCAAGGCTTCCTTCACATCCTTACGATCTTCGGATATCACCGGTTCTTGCCTAGGTGTAACAAAAGGCTTTTCAGATAATTGTATTGGAGACCCATCCGATCTCCATGTTGCTTCTTTTCCATGCCTGGTTCCGTTTGTGTAAGCACGAACATACATTTTTTGCCCATTAGGCCACCAACGGGTTACTGTTCCATGCCAACGTCCCTCACTATAGTTTCTCTCATACATCTTGATTCCGTTCGAAAACCAGCGAGCACTTAAACCCTCTTTTTTTCCTTCTTTCCAAGATTCATCAGCTAAAACATAATCTCCGCTTTCTCCTTTTTCTATTGATAAAATTCGTCCGGTAAACGGGCGGTCATTGAACTTTTGGTACAATAAACCATATCGAGATTCAAAGTAATTACCGTATTCCTCGGTAGTTACCTGGAAGGCATCATCGGTCACACCGACAATTCCCTGGGAGGAAGAATCTTCGGATATGTTTTGCCGATAACTATTTTGGCAAGAGGAAAAAAATAAAGCACAGGCAAGAAAAGAAACTAAGAACAGATTTTTCATAATAAATAGCGTGATCAATTTGAAGAGGAATGCAAGATTGAAGGACATTAATCTACAATGTTATTGTCAAAACTTTATTATTATGTTTTCGATTAATTTTAATTTTTCTTAAATTCACTCCCTTAACCCAAATTATGAATATTGAAAATCTTTCCCTTATAATACCCGCCTTTGGAATATTAGCTTTGCTTTTCACTTGGTGGAAAACAAAACAAATAAATGCACAGCCTGAAGGCACTCCCAAAATGGCTAAAATTGCGGCGAGCATACAGGAAGGTGCCATGGCATTTTTAAAGGCAGAATATAAAGTCTTATTCGTGTTTGTTATTGCAGTGGCGATCCTATTGGGATGGAGCGGGTCACAAAACCCAAATAGCCATGTTTATGTTGCAGTTTCATTTGTTGTGGGTGCATTCTGCTCGGCACTCGCCGGATATTTAGGAATGGTCGTGGCCACAAAAGCCAATGTAAGAACTACCAATGCGGCTCGAGAAAGTTTAGGAAAAGCGCTGGAGGTTGCATTTGCGGGTGGGTCCGTTATGGGGCTTGGAGTTGTGGGTTTAGGAATTCTTGGATTAGGTGGTTTATTTGCATACTTCGCCCAGGAATTTAGTGCTTTCGAAGGAGGTGCTGCCTTAAATACTACTCTCTCTGTTTTGACTGGTTTTTCATTCGGTGCATCTTCAATTGCACTTTTCGCACGCGTGGGTGGTGGTATTTACACGAAAGCTGCAGATGTGGGAGCAGACTTGGTCGGAAAAGTGGAGGCAGGTATCCCGGAAGATCACCCGCTCAATCCCGCTACAATTGCAGATAATGTGGGTGATAATGTGGGTGATGTGGCCGGAATGGGTGCAGATTTATTTGAGTCTTATGTAGGGTCAATTATCGGGACTATGATCCTAGGAGCAGCCATGGTTGCAGGTTCTGACAATTTCCAAGATGAATTAAATGGATTATCACCGGTCTTTTTACCTCTTTTATTAGGAGCAATTGGAATTGTCACTTCGATACTAGGTACTTTCTTGGTAAAAGTAAAGGATGGTGGGGACCCACACAAAGCCCTTAATAAAGGCGAGCTTGTAGCATCCCTCGCAATGATCATATGCTCCTATATTACCATTAATTATTTTCTGCCACAAACATGGAACTATGACGGAGCCACTTTCACCTCGGATGGTGTATTTTATGCAATTATAATTGGATTAGTTTCCGGTTTAGCTATCGGTAAAATTACTGAGTATTATACCGGAACTGGCACGAAGCCTGTTAAATCAATTGTTGAGCAATCCATTACAGGCAGTGCCACTAACATAATTGGTGGCCTTGGAATTGGGATGATCTCCACTACTTTTCCTATCCTTATTCTAGCGGCTGCAGTTGTAGGTGCTCATGAATTAGCAGGGCTCTACGGAATCGCAATTGCTGCAGTAGGTATGCTTTCAAATACCGGGATTCAATTGGCAGTAGATGCTTATGGCCCCATTTCTGATAATGCCGGTGGAATCGCGGAAATGTCCGAACTTCCTAGCGAAGTAAGGCAACGCACGGACAAGCTTGATGCAGTAGGAAATACGACTGCTGCAATTGGGAAAGGATTTGCCATTGGTTCAGCTGCACTTACTGCACTCGCACTTTTTGCCGCTTTCAAGGAAACTGCTGGAATTGATGTGATTGATGTATCTACCCCTAAAGTAATGGCCGGGCTATTCATTGGGGCAATGCTGCCCTTTTTATTTAGTGCCTTAGCAATGGGCGCCGTAGGTCGTGCGGCAATGGCAATGATTCAAGAAGTTCGTCGACAATTTAAAGAAATTCCTGCCCTTAAAAAAGCTCTTATAATTTTAGATAAAAATGATGGTAAGCCATCTGATCAATGGTCTGAAGTGGAGAGAGCACAATTCGACGAAGCTATCGATGCTGCAGAATATGGTAAATGTGTCGAAATCTCAACCCAGTCGGCAATCAAAGAAATGGTTGCCCCCGGTTTAGTTGCGATTCTCACCCCGGTACTAATCGGCTTTGGAGGAGGACCAGTAATGCTTGGAGGCTTACTCGCAGGGGTTACCGCATCTGGGGTTTTAATGGCGCTTTTTCAATCCAATGCCGGTGGAGCATGGGATAATGCAAAAAAGATGGTGGAAGAGGGCTACGAAATGGGAGGTGTGAAATACGGAAAAGGCTCGGATGTACATAAAGCAACTGTGGTCGGTGACACTGTGGGCGACCCATTGAAAGACACCTCTGGACCATCTCTCAATATATTGCTTAAATTGATGTCTGTGGTGGCTTTAGTACTGGCCCCATTTATAAAAGTTTAAGACTTCTCTCCCACAGACTGGGCAAATTCTCGACGCTCCGCATCACTGCCTTTATAATAAGCGGTTCCTGCTACAAAGACATCAACACCAGCATCTAAACAAGGTTGTACGTGAGTTGGACCAACTCCCCCGTCTACCTCAATCAGAAATTGGTTGGATGACTTTTCCCGTAAAGCAGTAAGTTCTTTGACCTTATTAAGCACATCATGAATAAAGCTCTGACCGCCAAAGCCTGGAACTACGGTCATGCATAAAACTAAATCAATACTGTGGTGGGTAATAATTTCGTAAATGTCTTCGACTGGAGTAGCTGGATTTAATGCAATGCCTACTTTTTTTCCAAGTGATTTAATATGCTTAATTGATTCGGAATGGTCATAAGAAGGCTCGATGTGAATTGTAATTAAGTCAGCGCCCGCTTGATTAAAAGCATCAATATAAAGATGCGGATTATCGAGCATTAAGTGAACATCAAAAAAGAGTTCTGACTCTTTTCTCAAGTCAGCCACAGTTTGTGGCCCAAAACTTAAATTGGGTACGAAGTGCCCATCCATAATATCGAGGTGAATCCATTGACGACCGTCACCCTCAGCAATATCGAGTGCAGTTTTCAAATTCGCGTGATTACCCGCGAGGATAGAGGGTGCTAAAAGCTTTTTCATAATAAGATATTTTTACCAGCGATAATTCTCAATAAGTTGGGAGACTTGCTGCCCCAATGATTCAGATATGCTTAAAAGAGCTTGTCGATCTGATGGAACTGAAAGGGAGTTATCTCTCAGTACGGAAGCATGTTCGGTAATAGATGTATCTTTAAACAATACTTTGCCACTCCGTTTGGTAAGAGAAACATTAGCTTGAACACTCATTCGAAATCCAGCTGCAAGAAGAGTATCAGTTGGTTTATAAATTTCAGTTCCCTTGCTGTAATCAATTAAAGTAACCCGCAATATGTAATTACAGTCTTGAATATTAGACCGGATGAAGAAATGTCCACGACGAATAATTTGATCACGAATTTTATTACTTACAAAAGAGCCCAACTGAGGAGCCAATGTTTGATTACTAACTACTTCAATGTAGACCGACTTGGATCCAAGTTCTGTACTTTTGTATTTACAACTACATAAAAGTAATAAAAAAAAAAGGCTCTTTAGGTAAAAGATCTTATTCATTAGCACTGCGAAGCTCAGCAACTTTCTTCTCGGCTTCCCTTGCCGCTTCAGATTCCGGGGCAATGGTTATAGCTTCATTGTAAAATTGAAGCGCTGGGCGGTTTCCGAGTTCGCGCCAATGAGTAAGATAATACTTTCCATATTTCTCAACATACTTCCCGACAATCACCTTACTTGCCGCGAGGGTTTCTCTCATTTTTTTTCGACCTCTTTCAGCCGCTAAATTTCTTTTTTTTGCCTCCTCTAATCGATTGTTATAATCAGACAATTCTTCGTGTTTGCTTTTGGGAGGAGATTCCGCAAAAAGGATTAAATAATCTTCATAAAAATTGAGTGCTTTTAGAGTTGCACCCTGATCATAAGCAGGACCCGCAACCCGACTCTCGAAAATTTGTGCTAATATGAAATATGATTCCTCACAAAGATAGTTGTCGGGGTATAAGTTAGTTAATCTTTCAAGGGCATCGATTGCTTCCTCTTCCTTATTATCTTTGATCGCAATTTCAGATAATGCCATAAGGGCACGAGGGGCAAATCTTGGTCCACGAGCCAGACCGGCAATTTGATTGAGTCTCAAGCGATCTTGAACCCCCGAACGAAACCTTGGAACCACTCCCCACTTGCGAGGCAACTTATCCTTCGCCAGTCGTTCCGCGATTCTCATCAGAGACTCCGCAACTCGTTCAAAATCATAGTCTGTATAAGCCTCTGCAATAAGACGCAAATGTTGAAAAGCCTTTTGCCAGTCCCCTTTCTTCTCGCGTAAATTTGCGGCTCGATAAAGGGATTCAGGTCCAATCTGTATTTCATTGCCCTTTCTAATTATTCGATAATCTGAGCGTCTTTTGGAAAAATTCTCATAAAGAGAAAGTGCGTCTCCACTGTCACCTTCTGCTTCAGCCTGTTCGGCTTCAAGAAACCATAATTTAGCCTGCTTATCGTCGAGGGGATCACGATTCTTTTTAAAAAAACCCGTACCTGGAAATAGGTATTCCTTATCGTTATTAGAAGAGTTTCTGTTATTCCTACTGTCTCCCGGTGAGACTGACCAGAGGAATGAAGATGACAAAAGTAATATAAAGCCAAAGAGTATAGTGAGTTGTTTCATTAAATTTAAAAAGGGTTAAAATCGAACAAGAACCGCAGACCATGTCAAGCCTGCACCAAATGCAACAAACAAGCCAAGTTGTCCTT
>ENA-UOXV01000680-UOXV01000680.1-marine-metagenome-genome-assembly--contig:-NODE-680-length-49341-cov-16.312320_pt1 | contig 49341 bp, 34 predicted proteins | sample MGYA00238165_ERZ766961 | MGnify/ENA primary metagenome ERZ766961 (study PRJEB28924, sample SAMN03173240) | marine metagenome | biome: Marine; feature: Water; material: Subsurface seawater | place: North... | reverse complement strand
TTCTCGTTCTTGTTGTTGTTTCTTCTTCTTCTTCTTCTTCTTCTTCTTCTTCTTCATCGTCGTCGACATCTTTCGCCTCTACGGTCCCGACGATAGCACCGTCGCTATCGACGACGTGTAAATCGCCTTTTTCTCCGTCGACAACGACGCACCCGCCGTCAAAGCTCGCAAAAAACTTCGCCGTTTTATTCTCAAAACTCGTTTTCCCACCGGCGGCGGCGTCGTCGATCGAGGCGTGGTAGTTTTCCCGGTCGTCTCGCCAGGACAAAATCGTCGTGACTTGACCACCTGCGCCTCCTCCTCGCTTCTTCGTTGTCGTCGTCTTTGTCGTCGTCTTTGTCGTCGTGCATCCAAAATACGTCCTCGTGATCCCATCGTACACGCACGGGTGCGCGAATTTCACGTTCTCGTCTCGGGACGCTCTCCACGAGCGGAAAAAAGTATTCACCTTTTCGTCGTCGTCGTTTAAAACGTCTTTCAAAGAAGACAAAGATGTTTTATGCAACAAGACGCCGTCGTTTTCTGCGGTCACCACGAGCGAGGATTTCCCTCCCAAAGCGCTCCCCACGATGGACGACGACGGCACGTGACACACCACTGTCGTCGTCATTATTATAATGTATATATAATGCGTGTGTGATTTGTCTGACGCATGGATGTTTTTCTCTTTTTCTGCTCTTTTTTTTGTCTCCTTTTTGTCCATCAGTCAAAAGTCTTTTCTCGCTTTTGAAAAAAAAGTATCTCTTTCGCCCACAAAACACAAAATTTCTTTTTCTCTCTTTCTTTCTTTTTAGAGAAGGGCGCCAGATTACCACAGAAGAGAGAGAATCGTTCGTCATTTATCATTGTCTCATAAAACACTTTTGACGTTATACACATAATACACTTTAATATGAGTTCCACGCCAAACGTGCCATCAACACCTCCGTCGGATCCGTTCGCACCGAACCCGCCACCAGTTCCCGGGATTTTAATCACAAAGGTTCGTTTTCTTCTGAATCGTTTTTTAAAGAGAGAGAAAGAGAGAGAGACGAATAATCGAAACGTTCTTTTGAGAGAAGATCATCTCTCATCACCCGCTGGCTGATTTTTTAAGAAGAGTCTCTTTCTCTTCTTCTTTGTCTTCTTCTTTCGCGCGTGGTGAGTGGTGCGAGGTTTTGAAGCGATGAAACCTACGTCTGATGATGCTGAGTGTTATTACATCATCATCATCATCATCTTCGCGCGTCTCTCGTCGCGTAGTATAAGAGTATTTCTCTCAAAATCTCCCTTTGAAATTGGACCAAAGACGCTGACTTTCTCTTCTTCTCTCTTAAAATAATACTTAAAACAACAGTACACGAACCCGGTCCCGAGTCGAGATGCGGCCTTGCTCTACTTTTTTGCCGCGTTAATCTTCTGCATGACGTTTACATTTTGGGCGTACACCATCTTCAAAGACAAGCAACACAGGAAAAAGATGAAAAAATTAGCCACCACTGAGGCGATCGTCACCGGGAACGTGCACGATTACGACATGTTGCGCATTCCGCCGATTAGAGAGGATGGATTCAGATTAGGAGGGAGCGGGTCGAACTCGATAAATTCTTCGGGTGGGAGTGGATCGAGTCCTCAAGAGGGACGGTCGTCGCAGAGTGATTTAGAAAGTCACCCGACGACTATGGGTAAAAAATCAAAGAGCGGAATCAAATCGAACACGTATTAAAAAACGCACGAGAGGCGGGCGCGCGATTTGAGAAGAGAAACGAGGAAACGGATACACAACGCGAAAAACACATTAATTTAGCACCACGCGAAAGCTTCATCATATTCTAGAGACTTTCATATATATACTTGTATTATTATCACTATCATAACTACTTTAAAAATCTACGAAACTTCTAATAATTTCAATCTTCTTCTTCTTCTTCGGAACCGTACTCTACCGAAGTCAAAGCGTCCTCTAGCCACCCACTCGTTTTCACGCGTTCTAAAACCTCGTCCAACCGCTCGTCGTCCGTAACCATCCACCACCCTAATATGACTTCCAAAGCAGATGCTTGTCTGTAAATATCGTGGCCGCCGCCTTGACTCTTTTTCCCGCGAAGTCGTTTCGGTACGTTTGAATAGTCGGCGTTTCGTCCCCACTTGCAGACGTCCAACTCTTCATCCGTGAGTTGTATTTCGGTAATTTTTCTATACGCGTACGCTTGCGATTCTGCTCTGGCTAACTTTTTCACTTTCGAGTCGTACGTGGACGGTTTGCTCCTCGGCGCGAACAGATAACTTCTGACGAAGAGTTCCCAAACCGAGTCGCCGAGTAAAGCGTAGGAAATGGGCGAAAATTCTCTCGGCGCGCTCGAGGATATATCCGGCGGTGCGGGACGCCAATTGCTGCTCGTTTTTGTCTCCTCGTCGTCTGCTTCTTTCTTTTTCTTCTTTGTTTTCATTTGCGAGAACGCGTCAAAGACGTTTTTGTCGTCTGAATCGTCGCGCATTGATGATGAGGATGCTCCCGTTGAATGCACTCCTCTTCGGTCGTTATGAAAACGCCGCCGACGACGAGAAGAAGAAGACAAAGAAGAAGATACATCACGACGACCCAAACAACATCCCCAAAACTCCTCTCCTCCTCCTCTCTTCTTCGTTTTGCCAGCGTAAGCGTAAGCCTGAGCAGCAGCGGCGACTTTTAAAGCGTGCATCGAGAGAGAATGAGAAGAGAAAAGTCGTGTGTCGCGAGGTTGTTTTTCTTTCTGTGTTTGCAAATTTAATTGACTTTTTTCTTTTGTCGTTTTTTTGCTCTTCGATTCTTTAAACTCGAACGCAAGTCGACTCTCCTCGATCGACACAGAAGGTTTCGAGACCGAAAAAGGTGTCTCTCGCCTACCCGCGCGGTCTGTGAGGCCGCACTCTCGTCGGCTGCGCTTGTTGGCCGCCGAATCAGATCATTTTTAAACTCAAGTAAATTATTCAAATATTGTCTCCACACACAACGACAGCAATACTAATCTCACGCGTTCTTGTTGTTCGGGCTGCTCGCGAGCGAGAGTAGAGAGCAGCACACGGGGAGCACACAGTCGTTTGAGAGCGCAAATATATAATACATAATAAATGGTGTTGATCTATAAACCGTCCTTCGTCGCGCACGACGGTTCGGCTCCGATTTACTCCATCGACACGCATCCGGATGGCAGTCGATTTGCAACCGCTGGTGGCGACCGAAAAGTGAAAGTCTGGACCACCTCCGCGTTGCTCGACCGGAACAAAGAGAACGATAAGGAGTGTCCAAAACTTCTGGCGACGTTAGCGGACCATTACGGGCCGGTGAATTGCTGCCGGTTTAGCAAAAATGGCCGGTATTTAGCCACCGCTTCCACGGACTCAAACATTTTTCTCTACGAACTCCACGAAGGGAAAGGAAGAACGATGTTTGGGTCGAACGATGAACCGAACGTGGAAAATTGGTCGAACGTTGGGAAATTAAAAGGGCACCAATCGGACGTGATCGATATCGCCTTCTCGCCGGACGATAAGTACTTAGCGTCCGCGTCGTACGATAACTTGGTCAATGTGTGGGACGTGGAGATGAAGCAAATAGTCGCGACGTTGAAAGGCCATCAAAGTTTCGTCAAAGGCGTAGCCTGGGACCCGATCGGTAAGTTTTTAGCCACGCAAGGCGACGATAAATCGGTCATCATATGGCGAGTGGACGATTGGGAAAAAGTGTCCACGATTACGGAACCGTATCGACAATCCGTCGGCGCGACGTTTAGTATGCGTTTGTGTTGGAGTCCAGACGGGAAGGCGGTGACCACGTGTAACTCGTACAAGAAACCGAGCCACACGGCGAGTGTCTTGGAAAGAGGCGAATGGGACTCGAAATTTGATTTCGTAGGGCACAAAGGGCCAGTCGTGTGCGTGAGATTTTCACCCGGATTGTTCAAACAGAAAATTGAAGCGGCGGAAGATTCGAAAGATAACGATAGCGAGGATAAGCCAAAATTGCACACGGTGGTTGCATGTGGAAGTCAAGACACAAAACTTACGATTTGGAGAACGAATCGATCGAGACCGGTGTGCGTGATTAAATCGTGCTTTGAGGAGTCCGTGGTGGATTTGAGTTGGACGCCGAATGGCTTTTCGCTTTTGGCGTGCAGCACGGATGGTACGATGGGCGTCTTTACGTTTGAGGAATCCGAGATTGGATGCACGGTGAACAAAAGCGAATCGGAAGCGTTTTTCCGCGAGACGTACGGGGGCATGGTTGGACAGAAAAAAGTCGCGGTGTTGGAAGATCCCACGCTTTTGAAGTACACCAAGAAGAACATCAACGGCGAGACGACGACAAATGGTGGATTTGATTCGAAAAACGGCACTCCGATGGCACCGAAGCGCATCAGCGCGGTACCAGTTGCAGCACCTGTCATCCAACAAGCACCAATCCGTCAACAACAACAGCAAGAGATCATAGCTTCAGATGGGAGACGAAGAATTACGCCCATGGCGAACGCTCCGGGCACGCAAGTCATCGCGTCGCCGCCCTCCGCAAGGCCACCGCAGCAAATCATCACCAACAATGAAAATCAAGTGCCCAGAAATTTACCCGCTTATACCATGCCGACGACTACTACCGTTGCCGGCGTGAAACGGGTCGCTCCGCAGGAGATGATGCCTGCCGGTAACGCGCCGAAACGGTTGGCGCCTATGCCGGTCGGCGGCGGCGGCGGTCAGCCGCAAAGAATTCAGCCCATTCCGGCGGGTGGTCAACAACAAGCGCCGGCGCGATTGCTTTTAACGCCACCGCCGGCGAGGCAACAAATGACGGTGCAAGTGTCGCAGCAGCAGCAGCAGCAGCAGCAACAGCAGCAGCAGCAACAGCAACAGCAACAAGCGCGACCGGCTGTCCAGCAACAAGCAGCGCGTCAAATTATTCCAGTAGCTCCGATTCCGCAAACCGTGCACGCCAAACTAGTCGCCGAAGACGCGATGGTGGCGAACTCATTTGATGACCAAGATAACATTCCGACGGCGCCAGTTGTGCTCGAGTGCAAGAACGATTTTCAGCGGAACGCGAGTGATCTCGTCTGCTCGCGTTCGGGTGAAGAGTTATGGACAGATCGTCTCGATGCGAGATGTTCGCACATCACCGGGAACGCGAGGTACTCGTGCGTCGCGCTCGAAGACGGGTCGCTTCAAATTTATACCGAGACTGGAAGACGGCAGTTACCAACGATTGCGTTGGAAGGTGGGAAAGTATGCTTTATCGCGTGCGTAAATAGTAGTAAAACGAAAGAAGAAGAAGAAGTACAAATTGAAAGTTCGGAGACAAAACTTTTAGTTGTAACCACCGACGCGTCTTTGTACGTGTGGGATTTGGAGAAGGACAACGAAAGGTGCGTTTTGGAGAGTTCCATCGCGAGCATTTGCTTCAATCGTAGAGACGGAGCGCGAATTTCTCGCGTTTCGTTGAGCGAAAAGGGTGTTCCGCTCGTGACGTTATCGAACGGCGTAGCGTACGCGTTCCACAAAAAGTTGAAGGCCTGGGCTAAGGTTGCGGACACCTCCTTTCAAAAATCCGAGTACTTTTCGAGATTACGGTTCGGCTCTACCGACGGTTCGGGCGGTGAAGTGCGAAAGTTGCAAACATCTGCCGCACGATTAGCGATTGGTGCTATGGCTAATTCAATGCGTTCTTTCTCGTCGTTCCAGACGCCAAAGCGCGAATCTGGCCGTCATCTCGAGCAAATATTGCAATCGTGTAAAGTTCTCGGGAGTGAGAAAGAATTCAAAGCTTGGTTACGAACGTACGCCACGCACTTGGCTTCAGAATCGATCGGGAACGATCAGCGCACGCACTTTGCCGGCGCAGAGAAGCAACTTCGCGAGTTGTGTGAAGAACTGTTAGGTTCAATCTCGAAGAGCGATAAGGAGATGGAGAAAGACGGCGAACACGGTTTGATCCTCGGCATGAAACGAAGAGATTTATTGAGAGATGTCGTCATTCCCGCACTCGCGAGCGACGGTTTGTGCCAGAGATTAGTCACCGAAACGATCGAGCTTCTCGAAGCTGCTGAAAAGGCGAAATAACGACACGTAGTTCATTAAACTAACGCGCAATACTACAAAATCTGTTGTAACACAACCAATCTCTACTTAAAAATACTATATAGCTTCGTTCGCGGCCATCCCCCAATGAGGATCTCGAGCAACAACCACTTCACCCGGTTTAACGACTGCACCAGAAAGCCATTGCACAACGTCTGGACTCGTTTTATGTTCCTGCAAATGCTTATCTGGATACCTCCCGCTGCTCGGAGCGAACGGCTTCGTCGGGTCGGCCTGATTCTTCAACCAACACTCGTGTTGCTCGTGGTCGTGAATGTCCCCACTCCAACATTTTCCGTCCCGCTTTTCATTCGGGGGACAGTATACCCAAATGTTGCACAACAACTTCTTTTCAAACGGCGCGGTTCCGCAGTTCCCGCGCACTCCAAAACTAGTGTTGAAAAACATCGTCCCGGAGTTTGAGCCTTCCCCGCCGCATATCTCCGCGTGTTTTCGACACGCGTCGCAACACTCGCTCGCCGTCTTTGTCCGAAACGTCATCCCCCAAGTCAGCGCAAACCCATCGTACCCGGAATGCTCGTTCGGCCAACACTTTTCGTTCTCCATTGGAAACTCTTCCTCACCGTATACTCTCACTAAGTTTGCGTTCGCTTCGTTTTTGTCTTCAATATCAATTTCACCTTTCATTTCCATCATTCTCGCGTCCGCTCGTTCCGCCGCGTTCAACAAATTCTCTCGACTCGCTCGATTCTCTCTCATCCCTTGCAACGTGCTCGTATCACCCTCTCGATATTTTGAGGCCACGTCCCGTATTCTCTCTCGGGCGGCTCGGATGGCATCGCGCGGATTTCCCACTAATCCTTCCTTCTTCTTCGCGCTCATCTTTTCTCCTCTTGAAAAGGAAGAGGAGGAGGCAGAAAACGCGAAACGTTCGGACATGAAGTACGTCGAGTTATACGTGAGAAACAGACACAGTGCGAGCAGAATCGTCCCGAGAATCATCTGAGACGACTTAAGTTTCATCGTCATCTCGCGTTCGTTGTGAAAAGAAAATCTTTTTCTCCCCCCCCGAGAAAGGAATTTTTGCGCTTTTTTGTGTGCAGTCAAGAGAGTTTTTCTCTACTAAAAATACCTCTTTATCACGCACATAGTACACACACACACACAACACACAAGTAATGTCTACGGTATCACCTGATATCCGCATCCAAAAAGACGACTCGATCGTCCGCAACATAGAAACGGCGATGGAGAAAGAAGCGAGTCTGGACGAAGACGCGACGACATCCATTAAGAAGAATAAAACTTCAACTTTTTCTTCTTCAGGAGGAGGAGGCGTTTTGTCCGCGAGAAGCGCTTTGACGAGACTGGAAAACCATCTGGTGGATGCGAACGAGAAAGAGCTCCCGCACACGAGGTCAGCGTTTTCGCGCGATGGAGATATTTTGCGTGCGAATGAGGCGAAGGCGTTGGTTATTTTCGTTCGCATCGTTGTTCGCGCGTTTTCTTTCGCATGTGATTTTGAATTCAAATCTCTTCGTTTTCTTCTTCTTCTTCTCTCTTGGTTGCCTCGCGTTAACGCGTTCATCACTTCGATGAGACTAAAACGAAGAATTTTTTCTTTTAAACACAACACAGGGCGCGTAAACCGGCGGAACGCCTCGAGCCGACGTTTACGAGGTCGGAACCGAAGAAGAAAGGACGCGCGAAGAAAGCTACCGTCGTCGTCAAGAAAGTCGAGAAGAAGAAGAAGGTGACGAAGAAGAAGCCGGCGAAGAAGAAGACGAAGGCACCGGCGAAGAAGAAGAAGACAAAGGCGCCGGCGAAGAAGAAGACAAAAGCGCCGGCGAAGAAGAAGGTCGCACCGAAGAAGAAAAAAGATGCGAAGAAAACGCCGACGGAGAAGAAGAAACGAGCGTTGTCCAAGAACAAGTTGGTGACAGACACCGTTGCGCCGGTCGAGAACAAAGTTCAATCGAAACTTCCAATCGTCCAGGCCGCATCACCTGCGGAAGAAGGCCACGAACAAGAGAAAGAAAACACTCCGGCGGTGGAATAAAAGAAAAAGAGGAGGCATAAATCCTGTAAAGGACATGTATTACGATTGAGAGAGACAAAGACGATATGGTTATTATTCATGCATTTTCGTTGTTTATTTTATGAAACACACATACACACGCGCTAAATATTCTACGTGATCCGTGATCTTATTCTGGTTTGCGTGGCATGGTGATCTTGAAGCTCATCCCACCACCATCACTATTTTTAGTATTGATCGGAGCTTCTTCGATCGAATCTTCGTCGTCGTCATCGTCGTCGTCGTCGTCTTCTTCGTTCGTCAAATTATCTAAATTGACATCCGTGAACGACGTGTTCAACGCCACATCGTCTTCTTCGATGTTGCCGTAATCTTCCTCTTCGTCTGAATTATCGAGCATCACGAGCGGTTCATCTTCTTCTTTCCCTATCTTCGGCTCTGCTTCGCCAGCTCGCTCTCGCTCTTGTTCTATTTCTTTCTCTTTCTCAGCCGCTTGAACTTTTGCTAACTGCGCTTTTTGAAATGGTAACAAGGCTTTGGTCGTAGGTATCGCAAACGCGTCTTCCTCGTCGCCGCCTTTGACTTTACTCGACATTTGCTCGGCGGTAAGATTGCTCGACTTCAAACCCGTTTTTTCGACAAAATCCTTTCGTCTATCGTTGTTTGCGTCAACGTCCATGCCGTCAAGAGAGATTGCAGAATTAGCGATCAACTTGTTCATCGAGCGACCACCGCGTCCAAGATTCGAGGCATCCACGGGTGCGATGATTTCACCAGCCTTCGATTTTGCCGTCATCTCTATCGCGTCGTCTAAATCGTACTTTGTGTATCGAATCCAATCTGGGCACTCCTCAGGGCCCATGAGCGAAGATGGCCAATTCAACGTATCGTCGAGTTCGTTCCAAGTTTTCAACTCGTCTTCTGATCGACAGATCTTTTCGTTCAATTCGCGTACACTTGGCACGTTCGTTTCTTTCCTATTTCCAGCAGCTTGCGCAGCCATGAGTTTTTCAAGTGTTTCGCGTCTCTCTGAGTGCGTGGTTTGTCCATCAAAACGACCGGCATTGATGACTTCGTCTGCCATTTCAATCTTCTGTTGCTGAATGACGTTGCGAACGACCGATTCCACGGATTCACAATATGATCGGTCGTTACCACCCCAACCAGCAGTCGATGTATTTTCTTGAGTAGCCGCAGCAGCACCCGTGACGCTGGCTATTTCTTTATCATCTACGGCTTCCAAGTGTATCACTCGTACTTCTCGCGTTTGGCCGATTCTGTGAGATCTCGCGATGGCTTGTTCTTCATTCTTCGGGTTTGGGTCCGGATCGTACATCACAACTGTATCGGCAGTTTGTAAGTTCAAACCTCTTCCGGCTGCGCGAATAGAAAGCAAAAATATGAACTTGTTCGAGCCTTTTCGGTTGAAATCATTGATGGCGACTTCTCTTTGTTCTAACGGTGTCGTGCCGTCGATGCGGCAAAACTGTAAATTTTCGCCGTCCTCTGTAGTTTGTCGCCACTTCAGATAGACTTCCAAGAGATCTAATAATTTCGTCATCGTGGAAAACAGAAGAACTTTGTGTCCAGTCTTGGAAAGTTTAATGAGTAATCGGTCCAAAATCCACAACTTGCCGCAACTTCGTATCAAGTTAACACCTCGAAAATCGCCTCCTTTCTCGGGCGGGTACGATAAGCCCGGATGATTACAAATCTTGCGGAGCTCCATGCACCTATTGTGAAGGGGCAAATATCCACGAAAGGTTCTTTGCGCGGCTAAACCGAGCCTAGTATACGGTTCAACTCGAATAGACCCCGTCGCGTTGATCCAAGAATACGCGTTCGATTGAAAGGCCGAAAACGGGCAATGAACGACAACGCTCTTCCTCGGCGGAAGTTTACTCTCCACGTCTTGCACTAATCTTCGAAGCATAAACGGTTCTAAAATTTGGTGCAGTCGAGAGATTACGATGACTTTCTTTTCCCGTTCCATCCAATCGTCTTCTTCTTCGTCCTCGTTTGCGTTACCGGCGCCACCACCACCACCACCACCAATGACTTTTTGCCCTTGATTATCACCCGCTTTTGTTTTCCCGAACCACTGCTGAAACACTTTTGCCGAATCAAAAACTTCCGGCAACAGCAGGTTCAATAAACTCCACAGTTCGCTGAGATCGTTCTGTAACGGCGTTCCAGTCAACAGCAAACGTCTTTGCGCTCTAAACTTGTCTAAATCTCTACTTAATTTTCCTTCGCGATCTTTCAATCTCTGCGCCTCGTCGATTATGATGTACTTCCAATTCACTTTCGCCAGCTTGGACCGATCGCGCATGATGAACTCGTACGTCGTCACTAAGACGTTGAATTTGAGCTGCAACACTTGCTTCTGAAATATTTTCGCGCGTTGCTCGCGACTGCCGACGTAATAGACGCAATTTACGTGCGGTAACCATCTCTTTAACTCTGCTTTCCAGTTCACGATTACCGCATTCGGCACGATGATAATGTGAGGTCCAAAGTTTTGCTTAGACTCCCAGAGATACGCAATCAAAGAGCAAACTTGGACGGTTTTACCCAATCCCATCTCGTCTGCTAAGATACCGTTTAAGCGATTGTTGTGTAAACTCACCATCCATTGCAAAGAAACAATTTGGTAATCGCGCAACTGACCAAACGTCAACATCTTTGGTTGTTCGGTAATAATTTCCTGTTCGCTGTGCGCCACGGCGTAATATTTCTCCGTGTTTTGAATCCCGTCCTCTTTCGTTTGCGAAATCATCTTCTCGCCGTTTTCTAACGTCGCCTCTCTCGCTGCTTTTTCCGCCGCTTCTTTGATTTCATCTTCGTCTAAGCCTTCCGCTGCGGCTTTTGCAGCCGCTTCTGTCGCCGCTTCCGAACGCGCCTGCGATATCTTTACCGACGCAATCTTTCCTCCGAGTTTTTCTAAATATCCTTCCGTTTCCGAAAGGAACTCTTGTAGCGCTTCGTACTTATTACCTTCGCCTTCGCCGTCTGCGCCGGCGGGGTATCCCTCGATGCTCTCTTTCGTTTTCGCTGCTTCCGCTAAAAGTTTTTTGTATGCTTCTATGTCGTTCGATTTTAACGCTTCCATTCTCTTTGCTCTTTCTGCCGCGTCGTCTCTTGACTTTACCAAGTACGCTCTCGCCATCCTATCGTGCATCTTCACCATTTGGCGGTTTCTCGTTTGCAACACGTCTGCTCGTTGATTTGATTCTTCGTTCAATCTTTTTCTCGTCGAAAGTATCAAACGCCACCGCTCCGATGACTCTTTCTTCTCTTTCTTCGACCGTAACTTGATCTCCAACTCTCTTTGCTTCTCGTCCATCTTCACCATCTTCTTGTACGACCTCTCCGGCAAAGCCATAATCTTTCTCTGCTCGGCAATCATTTCTCGTCTTAACTTTCTCTGTTCCTCTAACAATCCTAAACTTTTAGTTCTGATATTCTGTCTGATTTTCCACTCGCCTTCGTCCACAATCTGTCTTTCTCTCATCATCCCGTCTTCCTTACCATTATCTTGAGCGGCGGCATGAAACGTATACTTTTGTTTCACAACTCTTTCACGAAGAAGATCAACGCCTCGCGTCACTCGCGCGTCCACCTCGCCTTCGAATAGACGCTTCAACTCGTTACACTTCGAGTACTGACGTTCGTCGTCGTCCTTGTCCTCGTCGAAGCCGTCGTCGTCATCCTTGTCCTCTCGTTGCACACTCTCCGTAAACTTCATGTCTTCTTCGTTGATCGTTTTTGTCGTCGTTATCTCGTTGTTGTTATTACTATTTCGAAGCATGGTCAGCGTTGGATCTTGCAGCAACCTCGCGTTCAATCTCCACGGCAGCATCTCTTTGCTCATCATCTCGTCTCGGTCTTTGTTCAAATCAATCGCGTTCGCGAAGAGCGCGTTCGGGAAGCTCGTCCAGATCTTCGAGTGCGAGTGCGAGTGCGTGGACGGCGCGATGCCTACCTCGCGCAAGAGCAGAAATCGAAGCTGCGCGTGGAACGCTTTCGTTTGCGCGTCCGTAAATAACACCATCGTTTCTTCTTCCTCTTTCTTTCTCTTTTCTTCTGTCATCATCATCAATTGGGTTCCTCCATCGTCGACTTCTTCCATCGCGTGTTCTTCTTTTGTCGTCGCGTCGACGGCGAGACCAACTTTTAGGCTCCAAACGACAACGAGACAACAAGAACAACACAACAACCAAAAGAAGAAGAAGAAGAGGAAGAAGAGGAAGAAAAAGAGAGAAGCAGAGAGAGAAAAGAGAAAAGAGAGAAAAAGTTGAGAGAGAATCTGCTTTTTTTGTGTTTTTTGGCTGCTTTTTTTTTTGTTTGTGTCGTTTGTTTGTTGTTTTTTTTGGGACTTTCAGAAAGAGAGAAAACTCTTTTTACGTACAACAACGACGCTTTATTATCATTTATCCTCTCTCTATATAGAGTATATCCACAACACAAACGCAAAAAACACGACCACCGAACGCACTGCTGCGATACACAACAACAACTTTACAGTAACATTATTAAAATGGGCAAAATTAACATCGAAACGGAAGTTGAATCCGTCCTCTCGGAACAATCCGCCACGTGCGAGAAACTCAAAATTCGAGTCTCCGAGACGGTTGAAGGGGTGAATTTGTCGGCGAAATTTGTCCTCCCGGTGAACGTGGAGGTATCCTCCAAAGGCAATTTGGATGCGAACATGCAGACGAGTAAAGTGGACTTAGAAGCCGCGAAGGATTTTTGGAAGATCAAGTTAGACGACGTGGACCAAAACACGCAGAATATTATGGATGTGTTGAAAATCTCCGTGAGAGAGAAAGTGTCGGCGATCGACTCGACGGCGACGTTGGAGTGGAAGGCGAAAGGAAACGCGGTGAAAGGCATTTTGGAACCACCGGTTTTCGAAGGCGTGAAGTCAACGCTGGAGTTTGATAACTCCAAGAAGCAATTGACGGTGACTGCGAAGAAGAAAATCGATAAGATTGACGTCTCCGTGAAAGCGGACGCGAACGTCAAGACGCAAACGTTCAAGGGAGGGAAAATGACCCTCAGTTATCCGCTTCCGGAAGGCGTGAAAGGAAGCTTGGAAGCCTCTACGAACGGGAGCGGTAAGATTACTTTGAGACGAGGTAATTTGAGCGCGAAGATGCCGTTGAAGAACTTTACGAGCGCGCCAAATATGAACGACGTGAAGTTGGAGTTCAACTACTCCACCGATATCGCTTCGTTTTAAGAACGGAAAATAGCGTTTATCATCCTCAAAGGCAGAATGAACGACAGACAGTACTAAATACAATAGAGAAAACGATGACGACATTGATGAACTTATACGGAGAAGAAGAGAGGAGAATTACGGGAGTGTTGTTCATTTCTAGTCATTCTTTTATAAAAAAACACACATACTGGTACGTGAATATAATTACTTCAATACTTTTATCCAGACTAGAGGGCTTCGACGAGTTCTTTGAAATCCATCACGAACCAATCCGCCGTTTTTTCCACGTTCTCCCTTCTTACCGTTCCACCGTACCCTATAACAATATCTGCTCCATTCTCTGCTCTCGCTTCCACGTCCGTCGCGCCATCGCCAACCATCACGACTGTTTTGAAATTCCCGGTTTTCTTCACGTGCGCGACGGCCAAAGCCTTTCCGCCCGCGCGCCACGTAAACTCGTTTTCGTCGTCGAATGGTTTCTCTGAATTCATCGATCCATCTTCTAAATATAACAAATTATTCGCCCAAACGTTCGTAGGGACTGGGATATCTAAACATTCCGCAATCGGATGGATCATTTGTCGAAACCCTCCGCTCACTAAATACACCGTCTTCCCTTTTTCTTTCAACTTGTCTCTCAGTTCTTGGAATCCGTTCGAAAGTTTCACCGGATACTCTTTTAAATACGCATCCATCTGCTGTCTCGAACACTGCATCGCGTTTAATCGATAAAACAAAGCCTTCTCGAACGGAATTTCTCCATTCATAGCTTGCGTGGTCACCTTCGCCACCTCTTCGCCTTTGCCGAGATACGCCGCCAACGCGTCGATACCTTCGTGATCGATGACAGTCGAGTCCACGTCAAAACACACGGCATCGCACATGCGCCAAATTTCCAAAGCTCTCGCTTTCTTAGAAGAAGAAGAAGAAGAACCACCCATCGTTGATTCTTCCGCAGGGGTCGCTTTGGTCGAACCACCCGAGCTCCTTGTTCGTTGTTTTTGAGGTGCAAAGCGACGGCTGTCGGTTTTTACGCGCGCGGAATAACAACAGCAACACGACGACGACGAGATGGATGACGACATTAATAATTACTTTTTAATGTTCGACGACAATTTCCGGTCGCAGGCTAAACTTCTTCTCCTTCCTTTCCAATCGTTTCAGAAACGCGGTTTCCGTTTCCACTTTGACTAAATGTTTGATCTTTTCGATCTGTCCTCGAGTCGTGCTCGTGTTCGGGACGACTCTCGACGCTCGAGGTTTACGCAATCCTAAAGCTATACAGGTGAGTTTAATCGTGTCTCGCTTTCCAGCTAACCCGCGACGTAAGGTGACGACGAGCTTTTCAGTCGCCGTTTTGTGCAAAGACATAAACGAAACTTCTTCGCGTGCAAAGGAGAGAAAACTTTGTGAAGAATGCGATGAGAGCAGAGAAGTGATTTTGTGCGTCTTTCTGTGAAGAAAGTTCTTTTGATAAAACTCTTACTGCGAGCGCGCAGAGATACATACACAAACCGTCGTCTTCAATTCTCTTAATTAGATACTCTTACGTTATTATTATTAAAGTTTTATGAACTATGATTTTAATGCACCGCCCCGTCGTCCGTCGTCGTTTAGGATCGATCCGGGATGGACTTGGAATCCGTCGCTACGCCCATGCAGTTCAAACCATTGTCGACGTATATGGTGCTCCCAGTAATCGCCGAGGCTAACGGCGAGCACAAGAACGCGGCCGTGTGTCCAACCTCGATGGCATCCAACGGCTTTTCGCTCAACGGCGCGTTCGTCATGGAGTAGTTGATCATATCGTCGATGAAACCGATGGCTTTAGCGGCTCTCGAGCCCAACGGACCGGCGCTGATGGTGTTCACGCGAATGCCCCACTTTCTCCCAGCTTCGAACGCCAACACTCTCGTGTCAGACTCCAAAGCCGCTTTGGCGGAAGACATACCACCCCCATACCCTGGGATGATTCTTTCACTCGCCAAATACGTCAAAGAAATGCACGCGCCGCCTTTGTTCATCAACGGACCAAACTTTTGCAACATCGCAATGTTCGAGTACGAACTCGCGGAAATCGCCCCCAAATAACCTTCTCTCGACGTCTCCAACAACGGTTTTGCCACTTCTCTGCCGTTCGCCAACGAGTGGACCAAAATATCAATCTTACCAAAATCCTTCTCCACGCATTCGGCGACTTCGCTCACGGTCCACTTTTCGTTACCTGCGTATCGCTTGTTCGCCTTCACATCTTCCGGAACGTCATCCATGGTGTCAAAAACCGCGTCCATGGGGTAAATCTTCGCGAATTCCATCAAACTGCCATCCGATAACTTTCTCGACTCGTCGAACTTACCTCTTCTGTACGAAGTCTCGAAGATATTCAACGCCGGCACCCACGTGCCGAGGATAACGTCCGCCCCGGCTTGACTCAACGCCTTGGCGATGGCCCATCCAAAACCGTTGTCGTCCGCCACGCCGGCAATGAACGCCTTCTTACCTCTCAAATCAATCGGTAACGTGGTGCTCGACGCCATCGTTCGAACCACTCTGGCCGCCGCACTCGGAGAAGAACGCTTCGCACTTTTAGAGATGCTTTTCCCCAACGCGTTTCCGCCGCGAAGGATCGTTTTTTGCGCGAACAATTTCGAAGTCGTCGTCGTCGTCATGATGATTGATTTTAACGCTGTTTTTGTTGTCGTGATAATACTAACGATGGTGTATAAGCGCGTTTTGATAATACTGCTTAATCAAACTTTGAGCGCGTAAAAGTGTGTGTCTTTCTTCCGCGCGTAGTAGTACTAAAAAGTGCGTCTGAAAATGTGGTTTGTTTGTGGATAAAGTCTTCAGGAACTTTTTTGTTTTTCTTTTTGGAATCAACCTTTTTTGACGACGACGAGAAAATTTTTAGGAGGAAAGAGTGCATAATAAGTGTTTAAGTGTGTTTCTACTCCTGGACGTGTTCATTTTTATAATACAACGCGCGCGTGAGTAGACGCACACAGGAGGAACCGACGCACGCGAGATAGACGCACGGCGAAAAGCAGGTTTTATTTACAACGACGAGTTTCAGTCTCAAAACTCTCGATCGGGCATCACTTTCGGGGCGATGAGCGACCAGAGATAAAGAAACGCGGTGAAATACGCGCACGTCGCTTTAATCCAAAAGCTCTCCGCCGTCGTCGAGGATATCGCTTTTGTACCGCCGCTATTTTCTTCTTCTTCTTGCGTTACTTTTACCCACCCGACTAATAAACACGCGGCGTGCATGCTGGCGACTAAAAACACGCCGTGGAAAAACGTATACGCGGCGCTGCCGTGCTCGTCGTCGTCGTCCGTAATGTGCGCGACGCCTTGGAAACGTTTGTGTCCACTCGCCGCTTTGAAGGCTGATAAGGCAACCACTCCTAATTGAACGACAAAACCAACGATTTCGATAATCTCTTCGTCTTTACTCTGCATCGTCGCGTTGTCCACTAAATTGCACGTTTTCGATCTTTCCATGCTCGCCGACGCCATCAAATACGCCACGTACAAAGCGACAATCGCGCTGGTAAATAAACCTCCTCGGATATCTTCCATTAAACTAAAGCCACAACATATGACGACGAAAACAATCGCCATCGAAAGTGCCGCGACTGTCGTCTTATCTCCGTCGCAATCGTACCGCGTAAAACTCAACGCGAACGTCGCCACCGCCAACGCGAACGCGACAATCGTCCCCACAACTAACGCTATCGCCCCAGCGCGTCCCTCTTCCGCCTTCTCCACCAAATACTCGTTCAGCTCATACACCGTGGCTATGATTACAATCATCTGGACGAGTAAAAACACCCCGGCGCCGAATCGAAACACTTGGAAGGCGACGTCGACGCTCTCGCTCGGCACCCACCAAAACGAGACGCAAAGAAAAGCCAACCAGAGTAAAAGTTTAAACGGCCAATACGCCACGTGCACGCGATATCGTACGTTTAAATTCTCGAATCGGTCTCTTCTCGATTGTTTTAAAGCTCGTCGTCTTTCCTCGTCCTCTCCTTCTTCTTTCTCTTCTTCTTCCTCCGTCTCGGGAACGTCCGCTTTAAAGGTGACCAAAAGCATAAACGAAAAGAAGAGCACGTTCGTGAGCGCCACTCTCATTGCGCTTTCGTACGCGCACCGAGAGCCTTGGCATCCTTGCATTTCCGTGTGCGTGAACTTTTCGATCGAACTCGTTTCCGCGGGGTAGTTGTCTCGCATCTGCCACGCGAGAACTTGCGTGAGGAAATAGGAAACGAAGTAGACGGATTTGAAAGATTTCTCGCCTCTCTGGTGGATGTTTAACGCGTTGGCGCAACAGTTCAAGGCGGAACATCCCGCCCAGGACGCGCAGCAAAGAAAAGCAGACATAATAATAAAGCTTTAGTTTAACGCGACGATGATGATGATGATGATTTTGTTCTCTTTTTTGGGCTCAAGGCGAGAGAGAGAGAGAGAGAGAAGAGTGTGGAATGGAGTCGTTGTTTGGTTGTTTGCTGCTCTGTGAAAATCCTCTCGGAAGACCAAAAAATGACACAAAGAATAGCTTCGTATGTGTGTTGTTTAGTAGTACTGCTGCTGCTGCTGCTGCTCTTAAAGTTGTTCAAGTCTACACATTATTCTATCGTTCTATTCTATTCTATTCTTCGCTATTTTGCTCCTATCATAAAAGTCATGAATACTTTTACAGTAAACCTTCGGTGAGACGAGGCGTTTTTTTCTCTCCTCCCGCGCTCAAGAAAGGAATCGCTTTTCCTTCATCTTTGTCGTCGTCGTCGTTTCCATCGCCTGGTTTCCTCTTCCCAAATCTGGCGGAAGTCGATGGTACCATATGTTTCATCGAAGGCGTGCGATCGCGAGCAGATAGAGATGGAGTTCGTCTGCTTGAAGTCATTCGTCGTTCGGATTGACGCATGGCGCGATTCACGTCCATCCTCAAAAAGTCTTCACCGGTATTGCCACGTCCAGGCGTCGACTTTCGAAGTAGACGAAGCGCACTTTCGCTCAAACCACTCGTCGTCGTTGGCGTTTGCGCTTGCTTGCGCAGTTTCCGCTTGACTACGTTGGCTTTTTCTAGCTTTCTCGCCGCGAGTTCGCGGACGTCTTCGCGCGCGAATCTGTACAAATTTTGTTCCTCCACGCTTTCTCCAGCCGCTCTCGCAACGATATCTTCTCCTCCTCCTCCTCCTCCAGTCGATGATGAAATGCGCACAGGCGTTGCATCTAAAACACCCCAAGTCATTATCGGCGTAAAATTGTCGCGACCAGGCGTGAAACTTGGCGTCGTGATTCGCGAATAATTCACGTTTGGATTCATCTCTTTTTCTCTTTGTTCTCGAAACAAAGCCAACTCTTCCTCGTCGACTTCGTTCACTTCTATTACGTGACTGTTATTCGAGCTGTTGAATCGAGTGTTACGCGCAAACGTTTCTTTCGGAGCTGTTGTCGCGCCTAAATTTGCCAATTCGTTCTTCGATAAAGCCAAAGCCGAGTCTGGTCGGAAGAACAACGCGTTCTGTCCCGGTTCCGCGAGCGCCAAGGCTCCCGATTTTGTCCTCGCTCCTTCGCTGCCATCACTGAGCCTTTGCACATTCATCGCGCTGTGAATCTTCTTTGCGTCGAATAATTTTGCATTCTTCTCTCTTCTCTTCTTATTTATCTTCTCCAATATATCCTCGAACGATTTGTTATCTTCGGAAGTGTGCGAAGCGAGAAACTGCGTGAGCGTCTTGTTCGAGTCGAGAAGTTTTGTCGTTGTTGTTGTTGTTGTTGTTCTTTCCTCCTCTTCCTCATCATATTCTTCCTCTTCCTCTTCCTCTTCCTCTCTCCTTCTTCTTCTGGAGGAAAAGGAAAATCCAATTCCAGAAGTATCGCTCGTCGTCGGCGTATTCCTTCCTCCTTTTCCTCTCTCGGACGTGCTGCCGTAATAAAAACTCGGCGTCAAACCGTTACTGGTCCCACTCCTCGCCTCTTCCTCCTCTCTCATTCGTTTCTGAATGTTCCTCTTCGCCATTAAAATCTCCTTTTCGTTCCCTTTTCGTTCCGCGCGGAGTAAACGCAGTTCATCCTTCATTTGTGGAACGTTCGGGAAATAATCGCGTTCGATGATGTGTTCTAATCGAGCCGCGAATTCCTCCTCCTCGAGGACGATTTTTGTTTTCTTCTTTTGTGGTGGTTGTTTTTGTCGTCTGATGAATCGCGGAGGTGGTGGAGGCATCGTCGTCGTCGTCATTTTCATCGTCGCCTTCTTCTTCTTTTCTTCTTCTTTAAAGTCTTCCTCTTTGTCTTCGTCCTCGTCGTCGTTCGGCCGAGACCGAAAAGACATCTCACCGTCAAAACAATTTTTAGTTGCGACGAGAGAGAGCGAACGTGTTTTTGTGTGCACTTCTTTTTCCTTCTTTTTCTTTTCTACAGAGGAGAGAGAAAAGTGTGTCCGGTGCCTCCTGGACTCGCGTTCGTGGTTGACGAGTGGCCCTTCTTCTCAAAAGTGGTGAACCAAAAGAGAGGAAAGATTTTTTCACCGTGCAGCCAAAAATGCCAGCGCGCCGCCGAAAAAAAATTTTCTCGAGGAAACCACCCCTTCTTCTCTCTCGTTTTCTCCTCACACCTTCTTCCGTTTTTGTTGCGTAGAATTTTAGTATACACACCCGTATACATAATAAAACCACCACACGAAGACGCGAATTTCCACACCGGTTTCATCTCGAACAACTTTAAAAAAATGTCCACGACGACTGCGAATCCACCAGCTTCGGCTGCGGCGACGAAAGGTACGAGAGATGAATTTTGTGTTTTTACTCGCATCATCGAAATAATCTTCGGGCGTTCTCTCGGTGCATTTTTACGCCGCAAAATTGTTTTTCTCCTTCTCGGCGACGGAAAGGAGGGAGAGATGTGGGGGTGAAAATGAACGCTTTGACCGCAAATGAGCGATGCGAAGAGAGCGACGCACTTTTGTTACGGGAAGTGGTCTCAATCGCGGTCGCAAAGGTCGTTCCTGAGACGGTTTCCGAGAGCGGCGCCGATTTTTCTTCCTCAATTGTGGCTTTGGGCAATTGACGGGACTTTTGCCGGGAAAAGAGAAGAATCTGTTGCATTTGTGCGAATAAATTCTTCTTCTTCTCTTAACTTTACTTTTATTCGAACACTCAATCCTTTATTAAAAACTGACTTATTAATTACTCTTTCTCAACATAACTACAGCGCCCGCACCAGCTGCCGCTGCTGCCGCTGCCGCCGCCGCCAAGGGCGCCGCGGCTGCCGACGAGAACGCCTCCAACACGTCCTTGTACGTTGGCGACTTGGAATCGAGCGCCACGGAAGCTCAATTGTACGAGTTATTTTCCACCATCGGTCCAGTTGTCTCCATTCGCGTGTGCAGAGATTTAATCACGAGAAGATCGCTCGGATACGCGTACGTGAACTTCTCGCAAGCGCAAGATGCGGCGAGAGCGATTGACGTGTTGAACTTTCAAGTGGTCAACGGGAAGCCGATTCGCATCCTGTACTCGCAAAGAGATCCGACTATTCGTAAGTCCGGTGTCGGGAACATTTTCATCAAGAACTTGGACAAGGACATTGATACCGTCGCGTTGAGAGATACGTTCGCACAGTTCGGTAACATTGTTTCGGCCAAGGTTGCCACGGATGGTCAAGGCAACTCCAAAGGTTACGGCTTCATCCAATTCGATACCGAGGCGGCGGCGAAGGAAGCCATCGAGAAGGTCAACGGCATGGAATTGAACGACAAGGTTGTCTACGTCGGTCCGTTTCAAAGAAGAGCGGAAAGAGGCACTACGGAAACGAAGTTTAACAACGTTTTTGTCAAGAACTTGGGCGATGAAGTTACGGACGAAGAGTTGAGAAAAGTTTTCGAAGGCTTTGGACCGGTGACTTCGGTTATGATTTCGAAGGACGAGGACGGTAAATCCAAAGGCTTTGGTTTCGTGTGCTACGAAACGCCGGAAGATGCGTCCAAGGCGGTCGAAGAACTCGATGGCAAGCACGGCGAAGAAGACAAGAAGTGGGTTGTCTGCCGAGCGCAAAAGAAGGCGGAGAGAGAGGCTGAGTTGAAGGCCAAATTCGAAGCTGAGAGAAGAGAACGTATGGAAAAGATGGCGGGCGCGAACTTGTACATCAAGAACTTGGAAGATGGCGCGGACGACGAAACGTTGAGAGAGCTGTTCAAAGAGTTTGGTACGATCACTTCGTGCAGAGTCATGCGCGACGCGTCTGGCGTTTCCAGAGGGTCCGCGTTTGTCGCGTTTTCCTCTCCGGAAGAAGCCACGCGTGCGGTGACTGAGTTGAACGGAAAAATGGTTGGCGCGAAGCCGTTGTACGTCGCCTTGGCGCAGCGTAAAGAAGACCGCAGAATGCGTTTGCAAGCGCAATTCGCGCAGAGATCGATGGGTCCGGGCGGTGTCATGGCGCCGATGTACGGTATGCCCCCGCCGGGCGTTCCGGGCGGTGGCATGCCGGGCATGTACTACGGCCAACCGCCGCCAGGTATGATGCCACCGCAACCACAACCAGGGTTTGGGTTCCAACCGGGTATGCCGGGTGGGCCGAGACCGATGCCGGGTTACAACATGCCGGGCGTTCCGAACATGATGAGAGGTCCGGGTGGCATGGGCGGCAGAGGAGGCAGAGGCCGTGGCCAGCCGGGTATGGGTGGCAGAGGTGGCCCGCAAAACGGTCGCCAAAACTTCCGCCAGCAACAGCCGATGCCACCGATGCCGGGACAAGCGGCGCCGGAGCCGCCGGCTGCGGAATCGAACCCGATTGCGCTCATCGTTTCGCAACTCGGCACGGCCACCCCGGATCAACAAAGAATGATTTTAGGGGAAGCCTTGTACCCGTTGGTTGATGCCGTCGACTCTGCGAACGCCGCGAAGGTGACTGGTATGTTGTTGGAGATGGACCAAGCCGAAGTCTTGCACTTGATTGAATCTGCGGACGCGTTGAAGGCGAAGGTTCAAGAAGCGTTGGCTGTTTTGGCCGCCGCCTCGTCTGATTAAACGGATGATGATGACCCATCTTTTTCACACAACCATTCGGCCTTACAACCGACACTTTATTATATATTTAGAAGAGAATAGGAGATTTACTACCAGTGTTCCAGAGTTCACTGAGTAGTAACGGGACTTGACAGCGGGAGTGATGCGACAGTATATTTTTTCGTTGACGCGCTCACCCCATGCCGCTGTTTCGCTCGAACGAGCCGCAAAGAAGCTTTGCCCTTATATGAGAAGACTTTGCGAAGGCTCCAGTCATGGGACTTAAAAAAAAATGAAAAATTAGGAGATGAATTACAATTCCTCTCCGCGAAAAATGCGCTCTCGCGTTCTGGTGGTTTTCGTAACCGCCGACGGAACGCGACAAATTAGGAAATACACACACACCACCACCACAACACCACTACCACCACCGTCACCACCACTTGCACAGAAAAACCAAAATATTTGTTGTTAATACACAATCTTTACTAAACTTTTATTATCAAACGTATTAGTAAGCACTAAATCTAACAGGAGGCTGAGAATAATCATCGCTATTTCCCTTGAAGTATATCTATTGCGGCTGCGACGTCGTTGTTTGATCTCTCCAACGCCAGTTTGCTTTCTTCTTCTGGGAAGCCCATCTCTACGAGTAATGTGATGAACTTTTTATTGTACGGAAACGCTTTAGTATTATTGGCTAAACCTGGAGAAGAAGACGGCGATTGTTGTTGTTGTTGGTTAAATAACGGCGGGGGAGGAGATGGAGGTTTACCTTTGCCCAACTTTCGTCCGACGCCTTTGATGGTCGGCGTTGACGTTGAACTTTTTTGACTCTCTCCGCTTTCCATTCTTGCAACGACCGGCACTTCCCACCACTTGAGTTTTCTCGTGGTCGTTCTCGCGGTACCTCCGGGCGATATGAATTGCTGCCCGCTTTCGACATCGCCTTCTTCCCTGCGCACTCTTCTCGCCGATTTGGACGTATTTTGTACGAATCCTTCCAAGCGTTCAATCGAAATCCCGGATAATATGAGATTCTCAATTCTATCTACAGCTCTCTCAGAGGGAATCAATTTGTTCAAATACCCTTTCACGTACAACGAACCTACCACCACGCCGCTCAAATGACCTAAAAACGAACTATTCGGCGCTAACAATTGCACAATCGCAATCAACGCGAACGGATACATATACGCGTTCACCACGAACAAGCCGAAAACGTCTCTTTGTCTAATATTCGAGAACGCGGTATCTAAAACAACTAAACTGAAAATGACGCCCGAAAAACCAACCGCGCATTCGTTTTGATACCCGCTCATTCCTAACAGGTACCACATCCCGCTCGCTAAGATGACGTGCGTCGTTCCGCATAAAATCGTAAACAAGAACACGAGTAACGCGAAATTCACGCTCCCTAACTTCATCTCCAACCCGAACGCGCCGATCTGAATAAACGCGCACATGTTCACCAACAGATGAAAAAACGACCCGTGCGTGAACGCGGACGTGAAAATTCTATAAAACTGCCCGAGAAAGTCTTTGCCTCGCATCAAAGCTGGTATCAAACACAACGTGGAATACGAAAACAATCGCAAGATTGCGTTGAAGAGGAACGCGAAGACGTTGATGGTGAACACACAGCGAGTGGTCATCGGTAACTCCCGATATCGGGAAAAAAGCGTCATTTGCTGCCGATGCTGCTGTCCACCACCGTCCATCGCGATCGTCCGAGAGAGTTTTGTCAGTCGTGTGGTCGAGAGATATTCAATGGAGAGATTTTGAAAAACACATTCCAAAAGTGCTTTTCTTCGTCGTCATTTTTGTACTCGTCGCACAACTCATCGCACTAAAGCTGAAAAGATAGATGTTTTCCCCCGTGGTTTCTGCCGCGCGAAGAACTGCCCCCGCGACTTCCTGCTCGACGTCCTCGTCTTTTCGAAGCGGACACCACCAAAAGCAGCAGCTCAGAAGAAAAACGACGACGACTCGTGTGCAAGCGTCCAAGTTCGAGAAAATCTCCTCGTCGTCCTCGTCGTCGTCTGAACAATCGTCTTCCGATGATGAGAAACAAAGAGACGACGAGAAAGACGAGGAAGAGAACGGCGATAAGGAACTCCCGAACGATTTGTTCGACGCGGTGAACACGGCGGCTTCGGCAACCTCTCAGGCGATTTCTGCGGGCCAGTTAGGGATAATCGTGGAGTTATTAATCCCGGAGTTGTGGGACCCGATATCCGGGAACGTGATGGCGAACCCGGGAGATCAGTTGAAACAGTGGGAAATATCGAGGCAATTCGCGCAGAAACTGTTAGAGGAACGACCGGAGGGATTGGAACTGACGGTGGTGTTCCCGGACGCGGGGTGCGCGGCGTTGTTGAAAAACCGATGGGGCGACGAGTTGAAGTTTAAAATAGCCTCGGCGAACGATCGGATGTTAGTGCCGGATGATTACGAAGGCGTTCTGTTGTTCGCGGCGGCGGATCCGATATCGTTGGACGTGGTGGTGAAATCGACGAAGAAAGCGAACGAGTTGCAAAATCCGGTGATTTTGTTGAACCCTCGATTAGCGAGTGGGGATGCGGGGATTGGGTTGACCGTGAGACGATGGAGAGATCAGTTTTTAGGAGTCATGTGCGTGGCGTATTCGTTGAGGCCTTTACCGTGGTGCAACGGGACGGTTTTTAAGAAATTTCCCGGGCCGTGGAAATTGTACATCGAGAAAGAAAACGTTCCGGGAAGGTTTGAGTTAGTGCACGAATCGAATTCCAGACCGGCTGGGGATGAGTTGGACGATTTAGTTTCCGAGGTGTATCGAGGCCGCGACGTCGGAGAGGACGGGGAGATGAGAGAGAAGAGCGCGGTGGAGAAGCTGGCTGGTTTCGCCGCCTCCATGGCGCGCTTCGCGAAGAGTTTATCGAACTAATAATATTATTATCGTACGTGTGCGTTGTTGCTAATAATACATTTTAGAATTTAGGATATTCCGAACTTCTTCAGGCGCGCTTTAATGGCATCTAATCGTTTCTCGAGTCGTATCTGTTCCTCGTCTATTTCATCATCATCATCATCATCATCTTCTTCTTCTTTGCTATCGTATTCTACGCTGGAGGTGGTGGTGGTATTTGCGTCGTCGCTAAAGTCCTCGTCGCTTTCGTCCGTGATATTCGCGGCGGATATGAGCACGCGTCCATTTTTTGACTTTGCAATCGTCGGCTCGCTCTTCGCGCTCCTACCTTTCCTTCTTTTTCCTCTTCCTCGTTCCTCTTTACGCGTTCCTACCGATACGAACGGATCCTCTCGGAAGAAGGACGTCTGCGCGCTCTTGTTGGTGACCATATCAACCACCTTATTCGCGTCGTCGTTCGAGCGATGACGATGATGGCTAAACATCATCGCGCCATTATCGTCGTTAAAACTACCGCCGCGACGATACTGATTCGTACTCGTATCGTAAAAAGAAGAAGTCGTCCGAGCGCCGCCACCACCACCTACATTCGTCGTCGTCGTCGTATTCATCAACTCGTTCTCGCGTCGTCGTCGTCGCCAAACCTCTAAAATATCCACGTCTGTGTCTTCCTCTTCCTCCTTTTCGGCAAAACCGGCGGCGGCGTCGACAAACGACAGCGAACGCTTTCGTTGCTTTTCCTCCTCCTTTTCCTCCTCTTCCTCCCAGTTTTGGTGGTTGAGCGGATGATTTTGCCGGTCGGTGTGCGGCTGATGGGACAGACGATGATGACTTCTTCTGCAGTCGTCCTCGTTCTCTGTCTCTTCATCCTCTCGCCACCAAAACGATCGGTCGATCATCGCTTTCACGTTCTCTTTCTCGTTCTTCTTCTTCTTCTTCTTCGTCGCGTTCGTTCCGTCGGTTCGTTTTTGCGTCACGAAAGTCTTCGTTGTTTTTGAAAATGCATCTTCTTCCTGCTCGATGATGGTAAAGGCATCTCGTTCGTCGTCGCCCGAATCGTCTCGCTCTCGAAACTTCGCGATTAAAGCGCCGATGAAAGACTCATTATTCTCTCCCTCTTCTTTGAGTTCTTCTTTGAGTTCTTCTTTCATCCTCGTTTATGTCGGAGTCTCGGCGCAGTTGTTTTCTCCATTCGTTCTCTGGGGAAAAGGAAACTCCACACAAGAAAACAGAGATATAAAAAGATACATCACTTCTAATCCGGTGGTTACATGTTTTCATCATCAACTCTGACTGTTGCGGCTTTTCAGGCGCCGAGAACGCTCGGCGAGCGCGACGAGAACAAACTTCGTCGTTCTCGTTCTCGTTCTCGTCGCTTTCGTCGCGCGGGGGGTCATCAAAATGAGAAGAGCGACAACTTTACGAATACCAAAAGCGCTTCGAGCGATGAAAAACGATATCTAACGACGAAGAAAGATGATGATTCCACGCGGGAGAACGAATCCACCACGGCTCTGAATCGAGCGATATCTATCGCGAGCCAATCGATGTGCTGCATCGCGAGCACGACCGGTGGGTTTAGCAACTTTGAGCTCGTCGCGCGTTGGTTCGATCTTGATACTACTACTACTACTACTACTACGAACAACAACAACAACAACAACGAAGAAGACAAAGATATGAACAACAAGATGGGAAAATTAAACGAACGATTGATGTGGAAAGAAGAGGACACGTACGAGGCGCAGATGCGCCTGGCGACGGCGTCGTTTTTAGCCGCGACGACGGTGGCTGTGGGGCAGCCGGCTTTGGCGTTGGATTTTGTCCTCGTCGATCCTTCCGGTGCGTTTCGTTTCGTTTCGTTAAAATATCTTATCCAGTAACGTTTAGATTTTTTTCGCTCGCCTTCGCGTAAATCTACTACATTCAAATGAACACTCACCAAAGATACTCTGATACTCACGATGATGGACTACATACATGCAGTCAAAGAATACATGGACCAACGCGACGAGGCCATGTCTTTCAAGTGCAAAGGCGGCATGATGGACTGCGACGGTGACCGACGAGAATTCGCGCGAGCGCAAGCGCAAAGTTTGTCGGAGCGTTTGGAAAGAGGCGAAAAAAGGACGGACTGTACGGTGGAAGAGGCGTGCACGGACAACATTTTAGGCGCCGCGTTAGCTGGAACGAGCGGATTTACCACCTCGGAGAAGTTTGAGAAGCTTGGTCGACCGGAGTTGGCGGACGCTCCAAACGCGAGTAGGCCGAATCTCGGCTTTTAAAAACATCAACAACCGCGCGCGTTCGTTCGTCGTGGATTTTTTTACGCTCGCTCTTTTACTTTTGTACATTATTACTCTATTAAACTATTACTATAATTTTACATATCTATCGGTGCAGCTGCTCTATTACTACGAGTGTTACTACTCTAGCTATCTCTTCTTCTCTACTACGCGAGAACTTGTCTGACAATCCATTCCGCTTCTAACACGATCTCCTCTTCTCCTCTTCGTCCTCCTTCTTTGAACATCTCGCACTCGTACGTCGTCTCCAACATCTCCCTCCCTCGCTTCCACGAAACGCTCTTGACTTTCGTTCGACATCCTAAAACTGAGTTCACCTCTACCGGTTTCACGAATTTTACGTTTTTCATCCCGCAGTTGATTTCGTACTTGCACCACGTCGCGCTCTTTCTCGGCGCGGAGGATAAAAACGTCAACAAGGACACGGTGAAGAATCCGTGAGCGATTGGCAGTTTAACGCCTCCCAAGACAGACGGAGAAGACGACGACGATGCACTACCAAAATCATCATTATCATTACTTTTGTGTATCCACTGTTCATCGCGAGTGACTTTACCGAATTGTTCGATAGACTCTCGCGTGATCACGTATCGTTTCTTTCTGTTCTCGAACACCTTTCCCGGGGAGGATATCCATTCCTCCGCGGATTGGATTTCTTCTTCTTTGTCTTCTTCGTCTTTTCCTTTCAAAGTTTTTGAGGACGACGCGAAATGAGACGCGAGAATACTCACTCGCGTTCGTCGTCCTCTGTCGTTTAGGGGAGGAGGAGGAGGAGATGAACGACGACTTTCGTCGTCGTTCATCATCGTCTTTCTTTCTTTTTGTAATGGAGAAATGTTTTTCCAATTCAGAGTCGTCATTGTACCGATGATTCTTTCCCGCTCGCCGTGCGTTTGTTCCTCCTCGACGGGAGGAAAAAAGCCTCAAAAACAACGAAGAGTTCGAAGACAAAGCCAAAGAGATCAGAGAGACCCGGCGGATTTCAACAACGACTACGACTTGCTCAGAGAACATTTGCAAAGAGAAAACGGAGGCCCGATCGCGAATTTCCTAAACTTCTTGAGCGAAAATTCGTTCGGAAACGCGTTGAATAAAAGTGATAACACGAACCCGTTTGCGTTTTGTTACAGCTGGTTTCTCGCGAATGTGATGCCCTTGAAAAGACAGAGACAAGGTTTGGCCGGTGAAGCGGTATCGAGAGCGACGATACGGGACGAAGCGGACCGACGACTGGACGAGTTTATTTTGAGATTAGAAAGAGACGAAAAGTTGAGAGAGGACGTGAAACGAGTGAAGACGTTTTGGCTGGAAACAGCGACGAATAGAAGTAGTTCTAGTAGTAGTTCGAGTAGTAGTAGTAGTAGTAGTAGTAACAACAACATGACGGAGAGATACGCGGAAAATCTCGCGTGTCGGACGTTGTCGCTGGCGGAGCGCATGGTGAGTTCGACGGAACAGAACACGTCTGAAAATCAAGACGAGGTTGCCGTTCGCATCAACGAGATTTCCAAAGCAATCACGTGTACGCCGAGAGAAGCCGTGGACGCGTGTCACGTGAATCCAGACGCGTTATCCACGCCTTCGTCGGCGTTTGTGAGTCGCCTGAGCAAATTGAAAACCGCCGCGCCTGGAGCCAATTGCTGCTCGATGTTCCTCTCGGCTCCGAAATTGTTCATGGGCGATACAGGCGACGAGTGGGTCTCTGTCGTCGGTAGAAACGCAAAACTGCTCAGAGAAAAATTCCCAAACGTAGACGTCGACGCCGTCGTCGAACACGATCCAGAGTTGTTGGTGTTATCCGGTTTAGAGGAAGCGGTGGAGGAGTTGTTGTCCTTGTGGACGGCGGAGGCGTTCGCGCTCTCTGACGTAGATAACGATTTCTTCGCGGAAGAGTTGAGCGTCGCTTTGAGAGCGTGCGCGCCAAACGGTGGCGCTTTGCCGGAGATGTTTTCTTAATGAATAATAAGAGAGAGTGATGTGTGTGTGTGAGAGATTTGGTACCACACGACGTGGTCTCGGATGATCGCGCGTAAAATTTTTAATACATTTAATGCATCACCCAAACAGCAAAGATCTTCACACAATTACATTACAGATACAAATTCGACGCGCGGTCAGCCTCTATATACACTGCACCTTTTGAGACGCCGGTGACTCTGAAAAGCGAAAGTATCCCCTCGACTTTTTCTCCTCCTTTTCCTCCTCCTCTAACGACGACGACAATCATAAAAAGCTCTTCTTCAAAAGAGCAGATGTTCATAACCGCGCATCGAGGCAACTTTGTTCACTTTAAGAAGAAGAACAACAACAACTCCGGTCGAGGAGGAGCAGCAGTAGCGGCGAATAAAAATAGTAACAGTAACAGTAATAGTGATAAGAACAACAATAGTAATAAGAAGAACTCTAAGAAAATCTCCATCGAGAAGTTAATACAGAAGCGAAAAGAGAATAACTTCCGAGGGGATTCGAGGACAACTTCCGAGGAGGAAATTCATCAGCAGCTTCAGCGAAAAGAACGCGAGTATTTCCGAAGAAGACAAGGACGATATTACGATCTCTCGCTGAGACTTTGGGTGAATAAACAACCTCACGACCATTATTTACATCAAATGTACGAAAAGTTAGACCGAGACATCGAACGGTTGGTCGTGTCTAAAGACGAAGAGAAGAAAGAGAAGCACGTGAAATACGTGACGGATTGGTTGACGGCGCTGGCGAAAGTTCCGGTCGAGCGTTACTTACCGGCTGGGTTGTATTTACGAGGCGGAGGAGTTCACGTGCCGGAGGATGTGAAGAGGCAAGTGGATTTGAACGCGTTTTACGGGGATAAGTTGATAACGTCCGTGTTGCTCGACAAGATTCGCAAAGCGGACGGGAAATACGGGGCGAATCGAGCGCCGAGGAATAAGATGGAAGCGAATAATTTTCTTTCGGCGTGCGTGAGAAATAAAACTTTCGCAGAGTTAGCGCCGGATATTTTACCGGACGTGAAGATTACCGCGGAGGAGTGGCGACATCACGAGCACGTGGCCGGGACGGCGGTGGAAGCGGCGATTATAGCCGTCGCAGATTTATCGAACGATACTTTGAGACAAGCGCAGAAGGACGTCGCGATCGATGCGGTGGCGAATTTGATATTAGAGGAAGGGATGAAATTCGCGAAGAGCGACGTGAAACCGGCGAGAGCGAAATTTAACGATACGCTGTGTTTGTATACGGTGAAGTTGTTGTCGAGGAGCGTGACTGGATTAGTGCACGATCCAAAATTTATAGGAACGGCGAGAGTGACCCACAGAAGATTGTATTTAGGAGATCAAAAGAAGAGGTATAAGAACGTACCTTTGGAATTCGGTACAATTGAAGTAGAAGCGGAAGGGACGAGCAGCGACAACGCGAAAGAGGCGGCGAGCGTGCAGATTTTGGAGTTGATGAAAAAGCTAGGATTAGTAGACGAGGAGTATCAAGCGATATACGTGTCAGACATTAAGCCCGCGTTGAATTTATGGAAGGAGCACAGGAGGAACGAGGGGAAAAAGAAAAAAGAAGACGGAGTAAAGGAGGAGTACGAGGAAGACGACGATGCGCGAGAAAAGCAGCGTCGTAAGATTTAGTCACCATGATGAGTGCATTATTAGATTTTTGAAACGACATGCGCATGTCCACTCGTTGCTGCTGCTATTTCGCTACTTTTCTACTATCGCCGCTGCTGCTATTTTTAAAATTTGCTTTTGCTCTTCTTGTTCGCTTTCTTTCGCGCCGTCGTGGCGTTCTTCTCGTACTGACTGTTGCGAGATTGTTGTTGCGGTTTTCGTTTACTTTTGTTCTTATGGTGCGTTTTGTTGTACGCCTGTCGCATTTTTTCAATCATATCTTCGTCGTCTTCCTCGCTCTCATTGTCGTCTTCCTCGCTCTCGTCGTCGTCATCAACTTTATCCGAATCATCAATCGCAGCTTTTTTCCTGTCCTTTGCATTATTTTCCTCGTCGTCCACGATTTCCAACTCTGAATCCGAATCCATTTTATCGTAATCCGCTTTCGTCTTCTTCTTCGTTTTCTTCTTCTTCCCTTTTTCCGCGTTCTTTTGAGTTTCCGTGTTTACTTTCTTTTCTTCTTTCTTCCTCATTTCCAAACGGGCTTCGATATCGTCGATTTCAATTTCTTTCGGTTTCGCCGGTTTCGATCTGCGCATGATGTCGTTGTTGTTCATGACTACTAAACTCGTATATCGCCCGCCGCCTTCGATTCGTGCGATTGGCTCTCTGACGTTTCTCTCGTCCCAAACTTTAATAATTCCATCCGAAGATGCCGTAGCGAAAGAGTGTCCTCCGCGTTCTGGAATCTCCGCCATGCACCGAACGCGATTTTCGTGCGCGTTTACAATCGTCGCACTCGCTGTACCACCACCGACTCTCGCGTCGAAAATGCACACGTCGCCACCTTCGTATCCAATTCGGTAGATGTTTTCCGCCGAATCCTCTTTGCTTGTCGCGCACAAACACTTGCGATACCCAATCCTTCCTTCCCTTTGATCTTCCCTCGTAAACGAGCTCACCTCGCCGCCGCTTTCGCAATCGATAACGTCCAACCACTTATTCGTCAAAAGCCCGTACCTCTTCCCTCCTCCTCCCGATGTATCTTCTTCTTTGCTGCTAAAAAACACGTCAATTCCGCTTTCTTCCCCACCTCTCGTCTTCCCTTTATACGCAACCCGTCCTTTCTTCAAATCCCAAAGCGCCACGGACCGGTCTTCCTTTCCGCACGACACCGCCACTACCCCGGACGCGTGTACGCTCAACCCAGAAACGCCGTTTCTGTGCGCCAACATTTTCTTCAGTATTTCAAAATCGTACGTTTGCCAGACTAAAATCGTCCCATCGTCGCTCCCGGAAAGCATTCGAGTCGGCGACGGCACTTTTTCCTCCTCGTTGTTGTTGTTGTTGTTGTTGTTGTTGTTCTTCGTAGTACACTTTTTACCATCATCATCATCATCTTCACGCTTTCCATAAATACTGGGCTTGGCAAACGCGATGCACGTCACCGTCCCACTGTGTCCCGTCAACGACCCCACGTCCGAAATCTCCCCTCTCGTATTCACGTGAAACGCTCGTATTCTGTCGTCGTGTCCTCCGCTGCAGAAAAACGGACCGGCGGCGGCGATTGATTTTATCGATTGTTGATGCGCGTCTATCGTGCACAGAAACTTTGTATCGTTACTTTTCTTCTCAAACTCCTCCTCGCCAGCAGCAGCGGTAACAAAAGAGGAGTTTGGACCGTACGAGTGTCCGAACAGAAATCGCTCGTACGAGCCGGCGAAGATCGAGTGCGCGTTTGCCTCGAAGTTCTTCGCCATTTTTTTTAATGAGAAAAAGGAAAAAGGAAAGAGAAAAGAAGAGCCACATGTGACTCAAAAATTAGGGTTGGACACCCTAAGCAATTGACACGTCATTTTTGAAAGATATTTTCATTTCCTCAGTAAAAAGAAGAGAAACACAAACACACGTTCGCTTATGTTGTCCTCATCCTCCTCTCTTCGCAATAATGGTCTTTCCTCCTCCTCTGGGAAGTTGGTCGCCGCGTGCCGATCTTCGTCTTTACTAAAAAATAAGAGTCGTCGTTCCAAAAGCGCGTTGGTGTCTTTTCGAGGAAAATCATCATCGTCCAGGGCGAATTCTTCTTCCTCCTCGAAAGTGACGACGATGATCTTCAACGAAACGTCGTCGTCGTCGTCAAAGGCAGAAGGAAAGAAATGCGAGCAGCAACGAAAACAAGAAACAGAAGAACAGAAATGGGAGAAGAAAGCGGCGTCTTTCGCGTTGGCGACGCTCGTGGCGACGTCGTTAGCGGTCGCGGATTGCTCGGTGTTGAATCAGCCTGCGGAGGCTTCCACTTTTGCGAATGAAATCACGCAAGTGGCTGGGAGAGGCGGCGGAGGTATGAGAGGAGGAGGCGGAAGATCGTACAGGTCTGCGCCGAGAGGTGGTGGGCAATACAGACGAGGACCGCCGCCGCGCGCGGGTTACGGACCGACGGTGATGCCAATGCCAGTGCCGATGTTTTCTCCGTTTGGGTTCGGTATGCCGTTTGGTTTCGGGTACGGCATGCCGTTTGGCTTCTTTGGTGGGGGCGGTTTCATCTTTCAGCTGTTCATGTTGGCGTTTGTCGTGAACGTGGTGAGTGGGTTCTTCAACGCCGCGGATCAATCTAGATACGATGAATACGAAAGAGACGAGTGGGAAAGAGACCAGAACAAATCCATCGACGAGGATGACTTTTCGGACGACTGGAGAAAGAGACGCTAAATATTATTGAATTCCACTTTTAATATACCTACTAAAATTGTATCGCACAACAGCATTTTTACGCGTTTGAATTCGAACGTAAATAATTACTTTTTCTTCAATCAGAAGAAGCACATCCACCAGATATACATAGAAGCTAAATTGACGAGACTCGTAGCTTCCTCGATCAAACGCCGGACTTGACCGCTCGTGCTCAAAGGTAAACTCGGCGCCGCGCCGACACCAACGACGACGCCTTCTAATCTCGCCCCGATATTTTCCAGAGCCTCTTTTGCTTTTCGTTGCGAAACCACATTCGTATTACTTTGGTTACTGCTACTCTTCCCGCGAGTCCACTCAACGAGTGGATCATGTACGAACGTTTCTAACACAGACATCAACGCCTCGCGATGATTTCGTAACACGTCTAAAGTAATTTCACAGACGCGTTCAAAGGCGCCTTCGTAGCCTCCAACGCCTAAACCATCAATCATGTTTTGCGTCAATCGAAAAGGAACAACTTCCGGCGTTTCCAACTCTAAACCTTTGTCGAACAAACACGAAAAGTCCACGTGGACACAATCACCAGTTGTCGCATCCAACAAGACGTTTTCCGCGTGCCGATCTCCCAAACCGACGATGTGGCCGACCATCGACCAGACCGCAGATGTGTGCGCAAATGCCTTGCGAGCGGCGAACCACTTCGATGGATCTTTCCAAGTGTCAAGGAACCATTTGTGGAAAACGGGTGGGAATTTTTGTAACACCTCCTTCCCGTACCCGAGTGGCGATCGTCCTTTCCACCTTTCGTAGATTTCTTTGATGTCGTTGTGCGTGTGACGTCCGAATATACCTTCGCGAACGTATAAGTTTTGCATCACGTGACGCAAACCGGTCGTGTTCGGGACCCATTCGATGATACCACAGTCCTCAGACAATGGAATAACGGAGAAAGTGCGCAAATATAATCGTCTCTTGCGACTTTGTTCGTCGCGAGATAACAAACGGTTCAGAACCGCACAAAATTCCATCATTCTTAAATCTTTTCGCAAATCGTCCTTTGGTTTACACAAAAAGGAGTATTCCAAACCATCGTCACCGATGACGGTTAGTTTTTTCGGCTTTTGCAAAGATTGCAACAGTTGCACGTCGTCGACGAAACCGTAAAAACTTGGCGTTGCGGCAGGAAACGGTGTATGGTCCGTAGGATTTGAATCTTTCGGCGGGAGCGCCGCCGTCAAGGATAATTGAATTGGAATCATAATTTGCGACGGTAACATTGCACATAAACCCGGGAATTCTTTCTCAAGCGAAAAACTCTTCGCTTGACGTTGTCTAGGCTCTGTCGGTGCTTTCGGTTGAAACGCGCACAGCTTGACGAGGTGGTCGCCCATAGCTTGAAAAGCGGCGATTTGCTCGCGATGGCTGCTCTCTTCGCGAATCGCTTTTTGTAATACTTGTAAAGCAGATCGTTTCCGATAATCATCACGCGAACGCAACATTGGTGCGAGTTGCCACAACGTTTGATCCGAGTACGCGCGGAACAGTCGCGAAACTAACGTCTGGACGACGTGTAACACGTCTTCATTTTTGTGGGTCAAGCGAGAGGTGAGCTGCGGTAAAGCGACGAGCCATTTATACAAAGGAAACGCGTTGCTGTAAGTCTTGACGATGAGCGTAATGTCTTCACAACACTTCTTGGCGCGCTGAAGTTCCTTCTGCATCTGATGCTGCGTCGTTGCAGACGTTGTCGAAGTATAAGTTGCGTGCATTCTCTCGTAGTTGTCTCCGGCATCGAACCATAACGTCAACATTCTCGGTATGGAGGCATACACGTGGCGATGTCCATTTTTTGCGGATGCTCCGTAAGCTTTCGCAGCTTCCGTGATCAAATCGTAACTGGAGGTCACTTCTCTACTATTCGCGAGAGCGTTTGAACCTGCGCGACCGCCACCCTGATTATTCGCTCGTCGACTTCGCGAGGACGTGTTCAAATTCTGGGCGGCCGAAACGCTGCCAATCCCACTCATCGCCAATACCGCTTCTCTCCTTTGTGCATCTTTGAGTAGCTCGTCCAAATACCTCGCGAGGTGAAAGTGAGCCTTTTCTCTCGATCCGTAGTGCGTCTTTGCGCGCTTGTACAGTTCGAGAATTTCATTTTTTTGCTTTTGACCGGTGACCGCAGCCCAACGAGCGAGCTTAAGCGTCGCTTTTGCCAAGATCTTGGCGTCTTCATCACCTTCGGCCAGTATGTCCTCAGTTATGGTCGTCGTACTACCTCCCGAACGAGAGCTGTTGTTGTTTTCATCGGTGAAACCGAGAACTTCTTGAATTTCGCTGACTGCTTTGTGTTGCTTGCCTTCCGCCCAGAGTAACTTTGCTTGCTCCAAGGCTAATCGAACGTTGTTTCCAATCGTCGTTCGTTCACTCGCACCACTTTCAACTTGTTGCATAGAATTTCTAGCCTCTAAGAGTGCAAGCTGCGCGGCGCCATGGTGACCAGCTGTTCGACATGCTCGCGCTTGCGCCAACCACGCGTTCGCTTGCGCAGGTGCAGCGTGAAGTAAACCGTAGATGCACCGTCGCAAAGCTAAGATCGGCTCTCGCGTCTGAATCGTAGCAGGTACTCTCTCTAAGCGCGCATCCCACGCGTTGAGTACAGTTTGAGTGACCACAGGAATACCCGATTTGGACTCTCGAGATATTCGAAATCGATTCGCGGTTGTTCTTGTATCGGCTAATCGACTTCTCGATGCGTTATTAGTGTTACCCTTACTAGAAGCGGGGATTTCGTTGTGTCGAGCAAGTTCAACTTGCATTCTACCCGTCTCTTCGCGGAAAGACTTGACAGCTTCAAAGCCAGCTGCGCACTCCTGCAACAAATGAAGCCGCACCAAACTCGGGTGCGCTCTTTGCCAACTCCCTTCCATCGCTGCTGCAGCTAATGGTGCCAAGACGGCATCGCGCGCAGATTTCATCGCACGGCGAAAACCTACTTCATCGCAATTGTTTACTCCATTTCGGTTATTATTTCGCGTCAAGGCGAGCATTATGCGTCCAATAGCGGCATCACCATCCGCAGGAGCTTTTGGATTAAACGCAGACGAGGACAGATTCGTCAATAATCCAGACACGTCGTCGTCATCGTTAAATACATTCACCGCTTGATGACGATGTAATCGCGAAGAGAGAATTCCTCCACCCGCAGTGCTCCGAATTCGTTTGCGAGAAGATCCGATGACGTGTTCTAACGACGCCGTCGTTGTGACAGTACCATCATATGAGTGCATTCCACCACCTCTTCTCGCGTTCTCGTTATCTAACTTTGTTAATAAACTCTCCAAATCATCCCATCGGCCCAATCGCCACGCGGCGTTTGCTCCAGATTCTGCCAGCGCTGCTGTTTCTTTGCGATTTCTTGAGAAGCGACGCGCCGCAAGCAGAGTTTCCGAATCTCTTTGCACCGTTCGTAAATGCCCAAGACCTTTTAAACAACGAAGCCTTCCCCATTCTGCAGGCGATAAAGTATCACTTGAAGATGATGATTTTGGCGTCTTCTTTGAAAGCTCAGATTCGTAGTGAATCAGTGCCTCCTCCCATTCCCCAGCTTCCTCGTGTCGTAAAAGCTCATCTTCCACTTTTGGTTGCGCGCGAAATCTGGGCAACGCCAACAACTGGTCCGGTTCAGCCAGGCCCTGATATACCGAGGCTAAGAATGAGACGTCGCCGTCTGCCATGTCGAGCTTTGTCTTCGCAAAATTCGCCGATGCAGGATTGGATACCGCACCCTGAGCACGACAATGGTCTTCAAAGTACCTGAGAGCACGAACTGAAGCGCCACAGTTCTGCGCCGCTTTTGCAAGTAGCGTTTTAGGAATATTCTCCAGGAACTCCTGAACAAAGTGCGCATTTTTGTGCATGGCATTTGCGCCATATGAATGACGTCTCGTACTAGAGATACGTACATTCGCAACCCACGTTTCGAGCTGGTCAAGCAAGTGGAATATTGCTTGTGCCGCCAATTCCGCGATACCACCAGAGCCTCCTGATGCAGACGACTTACTGTTGAGCGCGTTGTCTCTTCCCCTTTGCGAGCGCAACGCCGAAAATGCAACAACATCATTTGGGGATATTTCACCTCTGCTCGTATTTACCACGTGCTGCTCATTCTCCGAAACTACTATACCAGCGGCGTCTCTCAACACGGCTAAAATTTCGAGCTCGATGGAAAGTCTTCGCATTCGCGCGGTTTCATCTCCATCATCATTATCGATGACAATGGGGGTATCTTCGTTCGTATTGGCGTACTCTTCTTTGGTTTGCCCAGTCAGAGCATCTAAAACCATGTGCGGAAGCAAATACAGCGTCAGGCGTGTATCGTGTCGAAACACTCCCAAACAATTCTCGAATAAATCCGCACACGGACCGCGAGCTTCTATGGCTAATACGCGGCACCACTGCTGAATCCATTTCGAGAATGAGTTGACTGAAGAAGACGTTCCATATATCGGACGCGTCGAAGGGAGTTGCTTGTTACTACTTGAGGTGTAAATCGTCGTAAGATATGGAGCCAACGTGGTTCTCGCTTCCTCGGGTAACTCCGACCAGAATTTAGCCCCGTCCTTTGTTGATCCTTCCGGTAATATAGTGGTATCCATAGCGTAGTTATTACGCTGATTGTACAAAAATGTTGCGGCTTCTTCAATTTCAGCCGGTCTACACTCGCTCGTTATGAGGACTTTTTGTGCGCAGAATGCCGTGGCGTCGAGCATGATAGCATCGGTAGCACCGCGAACCATACGAGCTAAATGGTCTACGAGCAGAGTTTGAGAAACTTCTGTAGGTCTGGTATCCAAATGCAAGTCAACAGATTCGGTGGTAATTCCTAAACGACCGGGATCGATAGCACCGAGCTCGCCCAGGCATTTTGCCGCCATTCTTTGCGAGCGTACTCTGGCTTGCTCGTTTTTTGCACTGCCTGTAGATGAATAATCGTGCGAAAAAGACTTCAACAGCGCAAATCCGAGATTACCTACGACCGAATCGGCGGTTGCACCTTCGCTCGAGCCTTTCACGAGAGCATTCAATTCATCTGTGTTCTCGTGGTTGCTTAATGCGCGATATATTTCCACCAGCGCAGTCTCTCGGACCGCCGCACTTTCTGTTTGGGACAAAGAGTTCGTCAACGCTTGTAGTCGAATTCCTAAACTATCTTCGAGTAAATTAGATCTTCTGGCGTCGTCAAGTTTCGTGTTCGAGTCTCGCAGTCTTTCCAGTCTGGGCAAAAGAGGCAGCGAAGCCAAAATCGGCTTTGGTAAAATAGCCTTCAATACGAGCTCATCAAGAACAGCTGCCGCTAGATTAGCGTCTGTCGTCGCAGAGTTCGCAGTGCTCGATATTTTTTTCGATGCATCTCCGTTTCCTTCATCGAATTCAGTGCTGTTTTGATTTTCCTGATCGCTATTCTGTAAATACGGTAACATCGTGACCACAATTTGACCGGCGATTCTCGATAAGTACTCGTTGCTGTGCTTCGCAATCACTTGCACAAATATCAACCACGCTCTGAGAGCATCTTTGCGCAAACTTTTGCGCTCAAGCGCGGCTGAAAAGTGCGCCATGACTTTTGGTGCAAATTGAGGCAAATGATCTTGGATTAAAATGACCATGATCGCGAGCGATTTCAGAAATCTGCGATGGATCACTTCGTTTCTCTTCTCATCTGGTTCGTACATGAGCATTTCCACAGCGGTGAAGTGAGCTCGCAAGAAATCTGGTAAGGTGGTGAATTGCTCATCACCTAGTGCCAAACGGCCAATATCGTGGAGCATAGTTTTCAACTCTTTCGCGCAAACCACCGGTTCTGGTACTTTCTCATTAGCGCCCGCGGATTTGATCAAACACCTAATGAGATACAACGCATTATCCGCAATCAGAGTTTCTATTTCTAAACCTGTCTGCTCTTCGAGAAACTCGATTGCATTCTTCTTTAGTGCTTCATTATCTCGAGCTGAAAGAAAATCAGCAATGACGACGTATGCGAATTCAGTCACTATAGACTTGACAGATTTCTCTCCTCGAAGCTCTTTCGCGTACGCCCCCAACGTCTTGATATCCCTTTTACGTACTAGTGTCGGGAACGCCGCAGGTAAAAGAGCATCGAGTAACTCTCGTTCTGAGCACTCTACGACTGCCTCACAAAGAGTACGCAACATTTCTTTATTATTAGGGATAATACATCCGATACCTTCTGCAATTTGAGCGTCTCCTAACAAAAGCTCCTTTGGTCGAATATCACGTTTCTTTGCCAGAGTGTGCAAAAGAAGAGCAGCAGTCGATGCCGTGAGTAAACTTTCCCCAGAGTTTGGAACGATATGTTTTACGCAGAACATAGCTTCAATCGTCAACGCGTCCCGTCTTGCTGGAACGGTCATAGCAGCGGTCGAAAAAACACGCAAAGAAAGCTCTCGTGCAGTGTCCGTCGGCGCTTCGTCCACGACGATTTTCAGATGTCGGAGCAATTTTAAAGACGCCTCAATCTCGATTTTGTGGATTGGATTTTGATTCATGGCTGACGGCGCACCGCCCCAAAGTAAAGCTACATTCAAACTCGATTGCCTGCGCAAATTCAAGCTGTTCAGATTTTCCGCCATCATTTTCATCGCTCGAAAGGAAAACGTCGAAAGATCGATCTCCCCGTTTACGAGAGCATCTTCGAGGAGAATTTCACGCCGAGAAAATATACGCGTTGCATCAAGGACAGCTTTTCTTACGCTTGGGCTCTCGTGATGTGCTAATCGCCACGCGTATCCAATCAATTTATTGGTCCCAAATAGAGCAAAAGTTTCCTTTTCTTTTCGACGTCTTCGATCGAGAAAATCTGGACCGCACGTTAACGAGGTCTCTAAAACTCTTCGTAAGGAGGAAACCGCAACTTTGATTGCATCCGCTTCCCACTTCTTATCGACATTATTGTTCCTCCAAGCAGCCATGCGTTGCTTCTTCGCCTCTTCTGTGCCATCTTCTGCCTCATTAATTTCAGGACAGTCGTCGCAGACGAGAAAATTTGAAAAAATTTCAGAGTATTCTTCGATGCATAATTTTTCGAGCTCATCTCGCAAGAAAGGCATTTTTTGTACTTCGAGTTCACTCATTGCTTTTGCACGCGACGTTCGACCCCTCGATGGCGTCTTGGATTTGGATGGCTGATGGTGAACCATATCGGAAGATGCGATACGGAAGACATTGTTCTGAAAGTAGTGATTTTCTCGCGACTCTGTCGATCCCCTATCTTGCTGCGATACTCTCGCAAACAAGGCGTTCAGAATCTTGCGCCGAGTTTCTGAAGCGCTCACTAGGTTGATATTCACAACCGAATGAATGGACTCGCAAATGCATTCCAAGTCTTCATACTTTTTTTCCGAAGCAAGTCGAACGGCTGAGATAGCTTTAGACGTCAAGGAATTACGCAAACGCTCGAGATCAACTTCGTAGCTTTTATAAGCCGTTCTGGAGTTACTATTGTTGTTTTCGTTACTTTTCTCTATCAAAGTGTCGCTCAGAGATAGGGCAACTGCGAGAGATCCGAGGTCGTAATTAACACCAATCGCCATCGCCGCGATAGCTTTTGCTGCTAGAATTTCATACCGTTCTGCAGCGTCAGATACACCTTTATTCGCTTCTTCGCGAGTCATATCAATCGCTTTCTTCGTCAATTCCCCTAAAGCTTGACTCGAGGGTGAAAATCTCTCTGCAAAAAATTTGGCGAACGGTAAAGCCATGACAACCGTTGACTTCACTCGTTCGTCTTCGTCTACAACGGCGCGCTGCAACACGCGCTTTGCAAGTTCAGCAGAAACTATTGTTCCACTCGACTTTTCAGTCGTCGCGATGAAAGTGATCGCTAGCGCTACGGATGCAATCTTAGACTTTGTCGTACTATCAAGAAGTGCCCTAGCGTGGCGTCGTTCTTTGCTATTGTCCGTGAACTTGCTCGCGTTCAGCAGAACCCAGCTGACGTGCGGATCTTTCACGTACCTTGTGTACGGCCATAACACGACGTCTGGAGTAATATCATGCACATTGAGCAGCGAGAAATCGTCATCATTTATCAGCGATCCTCGGGTGGTGCTCACATCCATGTTTTGATTGGACTTATCTTCGTCATCGTTTCGTCGCTTCTTTGTCGTCGCAGCGAGAAGTAAAGCTGTTGCAGCATCGCAAAGCATCGTGAATGCGCAGAATTTTTCTCTCGCGAGAGCTACAGTTTCGATGTCGACGCTATCTCTATTACTCGCAACTGCTGCGCTCGAACTTTTATCTCTTGGATTCTTATTTTTTCCGAACCATTGCAACCACGTCGAGATGAATTTCTCAGAACACGCTCTCGCTTCATCGGCTGAATCAGACATTGCAGCTGATTTAGCAAGGGTTACAATGGCACCAATCCTTTCGAGCGTTTTTATATCGTTCGCACCGCTATTGAAACTTGTCGTTTCTGCCTGGACGCGTGCGTCTGGAATCCACACTCCGGGAGAATCTGGATCTGTGTTCTTTCGCGGTAAGCCGAGCTGTTCTAGCATTGATATCACGCATGACTCAGTCCATTTCGCAGCTGCTATTTGACGCTGCTTTTCTTCGTCTATAACATCCAAATTTGCGATATTCCCTGCTGCTTCTTCTCTAAAAAATGCTTGGTCTTCAAAATCGGTATCTTCGTCGCTAAATTCCTTCCCACTTTGTTTTCTGCCGACATTGTTGTTTCTTCCTATTTTTCCTGATTGATGTGGCGCTCGCATGGCAATTGCAAGTATTCCAGAGAAAGGCATCGAACCATCTCTAGTGACCGCGCAATGCATAATGGACGCACACGCTCTCGAGCATAACACACCGATTGTATCCGACGCTGAAGACGAGACTTGTTGTTGTTGATGATTCCTTCGTTTTTTGTTTTCGCTTCTCCTTCGTCTGAGCGAGCTCACTCGTTTTTCTTCTTTATCAGCGCAAGTGGCGACGAGTAAAAGAGCCTCGAGTAAAATTTCTCTCACCTCTCGAGATTGGCAGACGGTGATGCACTTTGTGAGCGCTTCCACGAGCCTCGCGACGTTGTCGACGATTGTGTGCGAGGACGGTTTCTGATCTACTACGCTACTAGTATTACTACTCTGCTGCTGCTGCAAAGTTTGAAGACACATTCGCACAACGTCGAGATTACTAGTATGCTCATCATTGGGATCAAAATAGTGTAAAACATTCAGCGTAACTGCAATTGCAAAATCTTCGCGACCGATATTTTCGTAAAATTCTACGGAAATCGACTTTGCGCACTTCAACGCGTTCGAACGAACTTCATATGAACCGGCATATGCGCTCAAATCTACAATCGCATCGATAGTTTGTGGCGTGATCATCGTGCTCGCAATTTGCGGCGATACCTTGAATGTATAGGAAACGACTTGCAAAGCTGCGTTGACAAAGAGATGCATCGCAGAGACGCCTTTCGAAAGGTCCAAAGATATACACGCCGAGCGTTTCAAACCAGAGAGAAACTCTTCATTGCGCAGCGCTTCCGCACTCTTCTTCTTCTTAACGGTGACATCACTGCTATTTTCCTTTCCTTCAAAATCAGCATCTATAATCTTCATCTCAAAATGTTCCACTATAGCCGCAAAAGACGAAGCGACGTACTCCGCCACGTTCGTATTGTTGTTGTTATTATAATATGAAGAACTCGCCTCCGTCGCCGTCAATCTTTCTCGCTGTAAAATTAACCCCTCTCTCGCATCTTCTACCGCCCTCGACGCCCCTAAGCATAAAGCAATCCACCCTTCCCTATCGTCCACGGCAATGAATTGCATCAATTTGGACGCCAACTCCAACGCTACTCTTTTCGTTTCCAAAGAAGACGATACTGCGCACGTCAAAGGAAACACGCGCAAAAACACCGTCGCCGCCGCCGACGACGAAAACGTGTCTCCGCGTTTGAACAAGTTTGGCCGTTTTTGTATCGCATCTCGCAACACTCGGAGTACTTCCACTGTTAACGACTCGTCGTGAACGCGAGAAGATGAAGAGGTCATCGCTGACGCGGAGGACGTTTCGGGGCCTAAAGAGAAAGAGAGAGGTTTTCGATGCGGCGAAAGTGAGTATTTTTGAAAACAAGAGAGAAAGAGAGAGAGAGAGAAACAATGCATCGAAGAACATAAAAAGAAAGACGACGACGACGTACCACCAAAAACACCTCCGCGAAAGTGCGTCTCCGCGAGCTTTTCGAGCGCGCTCTTTGTTCTTCTCTCGCTGTTGTTCTCATCGCTCGCGTTAGCTCCTCCTTTTTGTTGTTGTTGTTGTTGTTGTTGTTGTTCTCGGTGCAACACCAACAACTCCTCGCGAATGGTACGAACGAGATTTCGCACCGACGACGAACCATCATCTTCCTCCCCGCGATGCTGATGATGAAGACGATGATCACCCCCGCTGCCTCCTCCTCCATCGCCCCCGCGTTTCGATGGTTTTTGGTGTTCTCCTGGTGGTCCCATCTCTCCCTCTTATGTATCTATTTAATATGAATTGCGCGCGTTGTGTTGCGTGCAAGAGAGAGAGAGCGAAGAAGAGTTTGAAATTTTGTGGCGAAAAAATCCGAAAGTGAACACGCTCTTTTCTGACGGACGACAAAAGCTCTCTTCTTCGGCTGCTGTGCGTTTGATTTTACTCGGATTTTGGACGACTTTGATTTGGCCCACGCCAGCAGAGCACAGCCTCTTTTATCACGTGGCGTATCATTTCCCGGTGCAGCAGAGGGCTCTCTCTTTCTGTTTTTTCCCTACTCTCTCTATAGATATATCTCACGGCACGCGCAGTAGTAGTATTCATCATCATCACAGAAAGAGGGAGACGAAGAAAAGAGATGTCTCATCACTCTCTCCGCGAGCTCGCGTCTTCGGCCTGCGTCGGGTCCTCCTCGTTCCCGGCGTCGACGTCGTATTCTTCTTCTTCTTCTTCTTTTGATTTATTTATCCCATCGGCGAAGGAAAATTCCGCGACGACGACGACGGGTGCGGCGGCGGTAGCAGCGGCTGGGAAAACAATAGGCGTCAGTCCGGCCATAAAAGCTGTTTCCGGGTCGTTCGGGGGTATCATCGAGGTAGGTTTAGTTGTCCTCTCGTCGTGGTCTTCGGGAGAAGAGTTGCTTTTTGTAAACGACGATACGATTTCAAAAATGGAAAAGAAGAGGCGACGCGTGAACTCCTTTTGCTCTCTGTCTATGTATCTCGCCTTAGGCGTATCTTTATTCACGACTCACCTGCGTTTCTTTCTTTCCTTCATTAATAATGTGTGTGTTATCTTAAAACAGGCGTGCTGTCTTCAACCCGTGGACGTGGTAAAAACGCGTTTACAACTCGATAAGACTGGACAATACAAAGGCATCGCGGACTGTTTCAAGCAAATACAAGCGAACGAAGGCACGAAGGCGCTGTGGAAAGGATTAACCCCATTTGCGACGCACTTATGCTTTAAGTATATGCTGCGAATGGGCACGAACGCGACGTTTCAAGCCGGTTTGAGAGACGAAAATGGGTACTTGAGCACGCAACGCAGGATGTTGGCCGGTTTCGGCGCCGGCGTGTGCGAAGCGGTGATGATCGTGACTCCGTTTGAAGTGGTTAAAATTCGATTGCAGCAACAAAAAGGATTAGATGCATCAAAGTTAAAGTATAAAGGCACGTTTCATTGCGCGAAAACGATTATTGCGGAGGAAGGTGTGAAAGGTTTGTGGTCAGGCGTCGGTCCGACCATCGCGAGAAACGGGACCAATCAGATGTGTTTGTTCACGGCGAAAGCGCAGGTGGATAAAACTTTGTGGGGAAAGCACGATGGGGACGGGATGGTATTGCATCCCGCGCAATCCCTAGTTAGCGGTGGATTAGCCGCAACCTTTGGCCCCATAGCCACTGGGCCGTTTGACGTCATGAAGACGCGTTTGATGGCGCAAGCGAAAGCGCCGCCCGGCACCGAGGCCAAGTATAAAGGTTTCTTACACGCCGGGGTGGTTATTTTCAGAGAAGAGGGTATCTTTGCCATGTGGAAGGGTTTGTTGCCGAGGTTAATGCGCATTCCGCCTGGTCAGGCGATCACGTGGATGGTAGCCGACCAAGTCGTCGGATTCGTCGAGAGAAGACAAGAGGAGCAATAACGCCTACTACGCACGAATACTAATATATAGGGAGGATCCATAATAACGACCATTCCCACGCGCTCGTGCAAAAGTAACTAGCGGTTTTTAATTTATTATTTGTTTTTTAGAGTACACACAGTTTGCCCGTTGAAATACCACCTACATTCGTCGCGCGTGTCGCGCGTATTCTCCGCCTTCTGCTTCGCGCGGGAAGAGTCCCTCTGAGAAAAGATTTCTCTCTTTCTCTCCCTCGTATCGTCGTCATATTTTTGCGCACAAAAAGACCACTCTCTTTCGAAGGACGACATGCTCAAAAGCACATCAGGTTACTCCACTCTTGGTGGTCGCGTCGTCATTCATTTCAACGGAAGAAACGCCCCAATGACGACTACTACGTTCTTGCGACGACGACGTCTCCCGAGCGCCGCGCTCGGGAGACGTCTTCTTTCATCCGCAATTGGAGATGATAATTCTTCTTTCGCTTCCCCGTTTCTCCTCCTCCTCGCGAGGAAGAGGACGACGACGACGATTACGACGACTCCTGTTTTTGCATCGTTCGCGCGATCGAGCGCGAGGACGAAGGCGATGATGACCCGAGGGTATTCTCGAGCAGTCGAAGCAGTCTGCTTTTCGCGGGGAGAGATGGTGCAAAAGCGCAACTTCGCTCTGCAAAGAGGGACGACGAGCGCGACGACGACGACGCGCTTGGCGGCGTTGAGCACTTCCACGCCTCCTGCCACGACCTCCACTGCCGAAGAAGTTGGCAAAATGGAAGCGTCGTCATCGGCGGCCGCGACGAAAACCAAACTGTATTCGATCGAAGGTATGCGGTGCGGCGGATGTTCGGCGAACGTTGCGAAGACGTTGAACTCGCAAGATTTCGTCAAGAGCTGCGCGGTGAATCTAGTCACGAATACAGCAGCGATTACGTATGCAGAAGATGGAACAGAAGAAAAAGAAGTAGCAGCAGAAAGAGAAAAGTTAGCGATTGATTTGATTGCAAAGAAAGGGTTTACGATGCGCGTTCGCGAGAAAGGCAAGGCCGGAGTGCAGATGGCGCTCGAGAGTCAACAAAAGCGGCTCGAGGAAAAGGAACGGACGACGAAAGACTTATACTTGGCGTGGGGATTAACGATTGCGTGTTTAGGAACGCACGTTTCGCACCATCTCCACCAGTTGGGATTGCACGAATACGCGCACGGAGATGCGGTGACGAGTTTGGCGAACCCGTGGATTGGAGCGGCGATTGCGAGCGCTGCTTTGCTCGGTCCGGGGAGGCAGATATTGTCGGACGGATTTGTCGCGTTTAAGAATGGAAGTCCGACGATGAATTCATTAGTCGGTGTGGGCGCTTTAGCCGCGTTTACGTTGAGCGGAGCAAACGCTTTGCATCCGGTGCTGAACGAATACGGCATGCGAACGAATGATTTTTTTGAAGAGCCGGTTTTGTTGTTGGCGTTTATTTTATTAGGAAGGGCGCTCGAATCAAGCGCGAGAGCGAGAGCCGGGAGCGATTTAGCGAGCTTATCGAACTTGCTGCCGGCCGAGGCGAGAATGGAAATCACGCAAAACGATTCCAAGAAGTTGGATTTAAACGCAGTATTAAGTGATGAAAAAGATGAGGGCAAAGTAAACGATATCGAAACCGATGATGTTATGTATGCTTTCGTCGATCGAGAATCAATCACACCCGGCGATGTCGTCCGAGTGTTCCCAGGCGAAACTATTCCATGCGACGGCGTGGTCGTTTCTGGTGCCGCATCGGTCGACGAAGCTTCTTTGACGGGAGAACCGATTTTCGTCCCCAAATTTAGGAAATCGAAAGTGAGCGCTGGATGCGTCGTTCACGAAGGCCCACTTTCGATCATGTCCTTGAAAAACGGCGATGAATCTATCGTTGCTGGAATTCAAAAGACTGTCGAAGATGCGCAAAGCAGGCCAGCGCCAACGCAACGCATCGCCGACGCCATCGCCGGACCGTTTGTGTATTCCGTCATGGGGATTTCGTTGGCGACTTTTTTCTTTTGGGCTGGATTTGGCGAGACGTTTTTCCCCGGAGCGTTGATGGAGGCGGTCGGTTCGAACGCCGCGGGTATTCCCTGGTGGCTCGCGCCGACAAAATTGGCAACGAACGTTTTAGTCGTCGCGTGCCCGTGCGCTTTAGGCTTAGCAACACCGACGGCGGTGTTAGTGGCAACGAGTTTAGCAGCCAGGAGAGGTATTTTATTGCGAGGGGGCGACGTCTTGGAGCAAATGGCAAAAGTGGATTGCGTCGTGTTCGATAAGACTGGGACGCTGACCGTTGGGAAACCAAAAGTAACTGAAATGAAAGTATTTACTAATGAAGAAGATGGAAGTAACGAGGAAGAGAGAAGATTAAACGCTTTGCGCATCGCAATGGCGGTTGAGTCCGAAAGTTCTCATCCGCTCGCGAAGGCCATCGCTGCGTTTTGCGGCGATGAAATCGGCAAACTCGACGCATCTTCCTCTTCTTCGTTTAAGAAGCGTTCGGAGGAGAAAACATCCCCTGGCTTTGGCGTTTCTGCTCTGCTTGACGACGAGAGATGTTTCGTAGGCACGCCGAGCTGGGTTCGATCCGAATTAAACCTTGTGTCAAAAGAAACAGAAGAAGAAACGGAAAGTAGCAGTGGCGCTTCGTTTGCCGCCGTGGGTACTACATCAAAAGGTATACTCGCGCTCTTCCAATTGAAAGACGAAATGCGACCGGATGCCATCGAAACGATTCAAAGATTCAAAAATGAGTTGAACTGCGAAGTGCACGTTTTATCGGGCGATCGCCAAGCAGCCGTCGATGCGGCGGTTCGAGAACTGAGCGCTACTCCCCTCTTCGCGTCCGCTCGCGGCAATCTCTCGCCGAGCGATAAAGCAGCCATCATCGAGAAATTAAAAAGCTCCGGGAAAACGGTGGCCATGATTGGCGACGGCATCAACGACGCCCCAGGATTAGTCACCGCGGACGTCGGTATTGCTGCCTCCGGCGGTCTCGAAGCCGCCGCGGCTGCCTCCGGCGTCGTTTTAGTTTCAGAGAAGAACGAAATCGCCGCCTCGGCGGACGCCGTGGAACTCGGTCGCGCCGCTTTAGCAAAAATACGGCAAAATTTAGGATGGGCGTTAGCGTATAACGCCGTCGGTATTCCTCTCGCCGCCGGCGCTTTTCTTCCGGAATACGGCATCAGTCTCAACCCGAGTTTTTCAGGCGCGATGATGGCGTTCTCCTCGGTCGCCGTGGTTACCAATTCCGTCCTTCTCAAAGGTCCCACGGGAAGACTCGGCGACGTCCACTTGGGGTGGGGACTTCAAAAAAAAGAAGAAGAGCCTCCTAAACGTTCGTC